>Ga0247763_1000067_pt1 | contig 45889 bp, 48 predicted proteins | sample UWRJL141409B4_FD_179926 | JGI IMG/M metagenome (GOLD analysis project Ga0247763, IMG submission 179926) | Plant litter microbial communities from Arlington Agricultural Research Station in Wisconsin, United States - UWRJ-L141-409B-4 | ecosystem: Environmental > Terrestrial > Plant litter >... | reverse complement strand
CTGTGCCAGGCATCCTCACACAAGCTGACTAGATCCCATGGGTTCAACCCCAAGGAAGACCCCTTCCTTTTGACAGGACTCACCCCCTGTAACCTCCTGTACTGGACCTCAGTGAGACCAGTTAGGTCACACAAATTAACAAGGCGTACACCTCCACCGGGATAATAAAGGTTAGCGTGTGAATTCCTAACCAGGGATGGAATAGTCGTTGATACAAGGTGTCAGGGCCAAAATCACAGGTGAATGAGGTACTAGTAGAAATCTCTAGGAAAGGTCTAGGGTGTTTGCGTTGTTTCAGGGCTCTGAGGATTCGATTTCCAGAGTTGGTGGTGGGTGGGCAGGTAGCCTGGCATAGAAATTGCTAGAAAAGTTACCTGACCAGGCCTCTTCCAGAGAAGGTTAGGAATTTACACGCTAACCTTTATTACCCCGGTAGAGGTGTAATGAATTGATGCTGTAGAACTCGAGGTGGCTCCACCTCGGGCAGATAAGGCAGATAGATAAGGGAGTGCACGGCACTCACCGCCCAGGTGGGACCCCAGCTGGTGGGGCCAGGGTCTGCAAAGGTAATTACCTTTGCAGGAGGGGCAACCCTCCTCCTTCCACTTTTCTCAACACCCTAATTCACCTTATTTTCCACACACCTTGAGCGTACCGCATCATGAATTTACAAATCTGGCTGTATCTAACAGCGGTCTAGCTTCCAAATGCTCAGCTGTTTGGCACTTAGTTAAAGAGCATATCTCTTCGTACTGACGCCTTATACAAGTAAGCCCAAGGCATTTGACCGCCCTTTATAATTAGTCGTTAGCTATTTTCAAGGCGTTGACCCCCCAGTTCGAATGCCTTGGGCATATCCGTATAAGGCGTTTCACAATTGGCACCGAACGGGCGTTACAGTTGTAATGGCGATGGTAATCACCATCTTTGGTGTAAAAGCCAGCGTCCCACCCCTTTTTTTTTATAGTACAGGGGTGGGGGGCGCTCGCTATAGTACAAATAAACGTGCTCTACTTAAATACATGCCCAAGCCCCTTGCGTGTCTTCCAGTTTTTACGCTATATTAATGTCCTTCGCTGTACGTTACCCCCAAAATGCCTTTAATCTTTCTTTTGAAGGCCCTTCTGTGCAGCCTTTTCGCGGGTATTGTCATGGAGTGTGGGCTGGAACCTTGGTTCCACCCACCTCCATGGATTCTGCCAAGCGCACCCGCCTTTGGGTGGGTTCAGGCCTGCAGTGGCGACCCGGCACCACAACTCCAAAAGGTGCAACCCCGCTGCAGCCCTTCCTCTTCTTTTCTTTTCTCCTTACCTTACAATTCTACGTAATTGCCACAACTGCTGCGCAAGCCTTGTCTCGTGTTCTGTTTGGTTGCCGTGACAGGTATCATTGTCAGTCGATTTGGACTTTGTCTTAGTCGGGGTCTCGGCAATAATGTTGCGCTTTGGGGTTTCAATGTGGCTTAAAGCCCACATTGACTTGGTATTTTTAACCACCTTGCTCGCGCGGTGGAAGGACATTCCGTGTTGCTTTGCAGTCTCCAGCACCGCGTGAAGGCTGAGTGGCTTCCATGCCGTCTAAAGTCGCCATTTTTCGACGTAGGATTTTGGGAGAGAGTTTGTCCTATATTTCTCTTTGCTATTACTCTGGTAGTGGGACTGGATAGTGTCCGGTTCTTAGTTCTTAATGCCTAGTGTTAAATTGTGTGGCCTGACTGGTCTCAGTGAGGTCCAGTACAGGAGGTTACAGGGGGTGAGTCCCTTGTAACAGGCGCAGCGGAAGGCTTTTGGGGGTACGATGACTGCCCGGGACGGGGTCAAAGGAAGCTAAGATCAGCAGACCAACCTGCTGTAATAAGCAGAGATACAGGGGTCTATGCCCTGTAACAGGGTGACTACAGTGGGCTTTGTACAGAGATCACGAAGGTCAAAAGGTTGCCCTGAGGCTATATATAAACTATCTTGCTTAAGGTAGAAGAGAGGAAAAGAATTAGACACCAGAAACACAGGAGGGGGGATGGTTCTTTATAGGGCCCTCAGTGGGTGTGGGTCAATATTACAGGGGGTGAGGGCCCTAAAAACACAAAAGGAAAGCCTATACTACAGAGGGAAAAGTGCTTACGTTGGCGCTGGAATCCAAAGGATTCCAGGGCAACGAGTTGGCTGACGTAACAGTGGTGGTGGGTCCTCGGAACTCCCCGTCGGTTCTAGTGGGTTCCAGTGGGTCCAGGGGGCTTGGCAGCCCCCCCTGAACCACAACACTAACTCCTTGTGGTTGTGGTGACTGCACTTTACCATAGTGCAGTCGGCAGCACTCCCAGGGCAGAAGGTCAACTAGGCTACAGCACCCAAGGGTGCTGTAGCTACAGGGCAACTGGGCTGTAATTTCAACACCTAGGAATCTATTTTGCGAGGGGTCAACCCAGAATATATAGGCCCTAAATCTAATATTTAAGGCCTTGAAATTTGCTCCTTAAAGCCCCAAGTCTCTATTATAACCCCCCAAAAATGGAAAGAATGCCGAACAACTTTTCAGGGGTTGGATTGTACATGGGTCTTAAGCCAGTCTCTGTGAAAAGATATACCGTCAAATCCAATTTCAACACTCCAGGGCGGTATCTCTCCAAGGCAATAACGATACGGACACTATGTGTTATGTGCCTGAGGAAGGCCGAGGACCATACTAAGCTCAACGAATTTACAAATCTGGCTGCATGAAACAGCGGTCTAGCTTTTAAATGCCTAGCTGTTTGGTACTTACCTATAGTCCAAACCCTGAAAGATTGTTCGCGCGGCACTTCACGGCTTGGCTGCAGCTTAAGGGGTTATGATGGAAACCTGGGGCCCTAAAAAGTAAATTTCAAGGACCTAAATATTGAAGCTAAGGCCTAAATATCCTGGCTTGACCCCTCGCGAAATAGCTTCCCAGCTGTTTATATTACATATTTAAGCCCTCTCGTACTTCCCAAGTCCCATGCTAATAATCTTTTAGGGGTAGGACTATAAAGACCGATGAGTTATCCGGGCGTTTAGATGCCCCTAGTTATATACTTAAGTATTAGCAAGCGTACTTAATGGGAATCTTAATCGAGTATATATTAGTATCGAGTATGCTCACATGACTTTATATTCCAATCTTCGTTAACTAGGCCATACGGCTTGGGGCTTAATAGGTATCAAGAACCAGATATCAACCGGTCCCAGTCCCACTACCAGAGAAATGGCGTAAAAGCAAAGAGAAAAATATAGGACACACTTTACCAAATCCTACGTCGAAAAATGGCGACTTTAGACGGTATAGAAGCCACTCTGCATTCGCGCGGTCTTGGAGACTGCAAAGCAACACGGAATGTCCTTCCACCGCGTGAGCAAGGTTGTTAATGAGGGTGAGTTTTGCACCACAATCTTCTGCGCGCCAAGCTAATTGCTTCAGTCTTTAGCAGCGACTAGGCTAAGGGCAAGCAAGTACACCGATCCCCCGTATATTAGTCTTGATGACGAGGATGAGGAGGAGCTCGATTTTGAAACCGAGAGTAGTGATGACGAGGAGAAGGTCGAGGCAGTCGCAACCCCGGGCTCTAGTAGCTCAAAGCGCAAGGCGTTCAACTTCATCCCGAAGTCCTCAACTCCATCCAAGATTAAGAACATACATTATATGAGTTCACCCTATAGTTTCTTACTAAAAATTTACCAGACCCCGACGAAGACAAAGTCCAAGTCGACTGCTAAGGATGCCCGCGAAAAGGCCGCGCAGAAGGGCTGGGGATGCATTTACAATCTAACCCCTGAAAGATTGGTAGCGCGGGATTTGGTAGGTACCTGTCTAGCAAAGGTTTGAACAATCTTGAAATAACGGGGAAAGGTATTTATTTGCGAGAGGTTTAATTAAAATAATCAAGGCCCTGATTTTTAATACCGGAAGCTTTAAACTTTCCTATCGAGACTTGAAACCTCCTTATTTGCGCCTCAAGTTTCCGCGTCCAGGCCTCTCAAGTTCCCATCATTAAGCGCTGAAAAAAAAAAAAAAGCTCGGGCAGCTTGACCCAGAGGCCGCCGACAAGCCGTAAAGTGCCGCGCGAACAATCTTTCAGGATTTGGACTGTAGGTAAGTGCCAAAAAGCTAGGCATTTGAAAGCTAGACCGCTGTTACATGCAGCCAGATTTGTATATTCGTTGAGCCCAGTATCGCCCTCGGCCTTGCTCGGGCACATAACACACAGTGTCCATGTCGTTGCTGCCTCGGAGGGAAGCCGCCTTGGAGTGTTAAAAGCAGATTTGACGGTGAAATTCTTTCACAGAGACTGGCTCAAGACCGACGTACGGTCCCACCCCTGAAAGATTGTTCGCGCGGCACTTCACGGCTTGGCTGCAGCTTCCGGGCCAACATCCCCCTGGTATTCTTTTTCGTTTTTGAGGAGTTATGATGGAAATCTTGGGGCCTAAGAAGTAAATTTCAAGGCCCTGAATATTAAAGCTAAGGCTTAAATATTCTTGCGTGACCCCTCACACAATAGCTTCCAGCTGTTTACATATATTACATGAACCCTTTCGTGCTTACCAAATCTCACGTCGAAAAATGGCGACCTTAGATGGCATGGAAGCCAGCATCCGCGAGAAGTAGCAGAGACCAGACACTGGGCTAAGCGGCCTCGGGGCAGTTGTAAAAGACTTGCTAATTGACAGTGTTATAGTCGCGGCCCATTTCGTAGATTGTGCCCTCCTTTCTGATAATCATTAATTACACGGAGGCCAAGAACACGCGTTTGGACTGGCAGGACCCCGACAACAGCCGTATGCTCACCCTTCTTCCTACAGCCGGGTGGGACTACTATACGTCAGTAGTCTCTTTCCCCTCGTCTCAGCCGCACAACCCACGGCCTTGGACCGAGCGCGACAAACGTGGCTCCGTCAATGGCGGCGTCGAAGTCAACTTCTTAGGACAAGAGTTTTAGCGCATACGGGAACATGAGCATAAAGATTAACACAAGTTATTACTATTTGCCTCGATCAAGCTATAATGGTCTACTATTGTAGACCACCTTTGTATAATCCCCGCGTAGTCTTCGGAGGTTTCGCCCTGCTGCAATACAACCTCGCGCAAAACTGTCCTAGGCGCTCCCTCAAGAGCTGGTCTTAGGTGTACTTTGGTAGTAGGGGCGGTTGCCTTAGATAGCTGCTGCGGCGGTATATCATCAGGAGCAGTCTCATCTGACGACTCCTGTCTTCTGCGTCTTCCCAATTCTATCCACAGTGACCCGTTGTGTCCTTAACGTCCATGTCGCTCATATTAGTATCACTGTCCTCAGATGACTCTGAAAAGCCGTCTTGGACCCCTCACCACCGTACGCGTTCTCGAGTTCTGTCCCACTGCACTGCTTACCCTTGTACTCTCTTACACCCTCTTGGGTTCTGCCGGCTCGAATAACGTAATGAGACTCGCCCGCGATAACGAAGAGCTTGACCCGGAAAAGTATAGCCCAAGCGAAACAGGCGAAGAGGTAAGCCGAAGGTTGGGATGGATAGATTCGAACTATGGTAGGTAGTATGACCTATAGGTTATTCGCCTTTTCCATTGGTCCAAGTCCACTTCCATAACTGGAGTCTGTGAGACGGGGCGTGACGGCTGAGACTTCAGGCCAACAAGTTTCATACCGCATCTCTGGACCATATTTTATCCAGGTAGCGAACGTTCAGGATCTAAATTCGATCCTTAGCTCTAGGCCTTAGTAGCCAAGACAAACATCTCACCAGACTCCAGGTCTCCACTGGACCGAGAGTCATCCACCCTGTCCACCTCGACCGTTCCCTCTAGAGACTCCCGCAGCACCTGTGGTGTAACCTCAATACACTCCAACACCTCTCCCTCCTCCGCACCCCCTGTCATGAACGCACCCTTGTGCGAAAACAACTCCTCGGTAACCTCCCCATCCCCTTTCACCCTCACCACATGAACTCGATAAGCAAAAACCATCCCCGGGGCGGTCTCGTACAGGTGCTCGATCTCGTCACTACTCCTCTCCTCACCGGCATAACCCACGCCAACGCCACCACCGAGTGCCTCGCCCACCGAAACCCCCACCTTACCCGAGACTTCCCTCCCGGACCGAGCCACCTCCGACACAGCAAACGAAGTTCCCGCTATGCGTACCCCCGTAATTACAAACACGGGCCTGCGTGCCAAAAACCCCGAGTCAATATACTTACGGACCCTGGGTAGCCCGACCAGCGCAGCGATTGTGGCGGCGGAGAACTCATGGGCGAATTGGACAATCTCGTGGTCTACCTTACCAAAGTCACGGGCCGAAGCTTGGTGCGACGACGAGGATACCGAGGCAGGGATGAACTGTAAGAAGCGGGTCCATAGCGTGTATGCAGATCGGGAGTCGGTGACGGTACGGTGTTGGTGGTTGGGTTCACGAAGGCGGATTTCCGATGGGAGGGACTGTTCTAGAGAGGCGGGGACGCCATTGTGTTTGCTGACGAGGGCTAGCGTTGGCCGGCGAGGGTCGCTGAGGACGGTCCCAAGGCGATGACGCCGGTTGGGGTGAAGGTAAAATCCGGGGCTAGAAACCAGACGCCCATGTTGAAGCGTCAGAGTACGTACCTAAGGTAGAGATACCTCAAGTGCGCGTTGTGCGATGAAATGTTGGTGTGCGTTTTAATGTCACAGTCCACGCCGTCCGACGCCGAACATGACGCGGTTGACCCGACACCCACCCACCAACCAGATGCCTGGATTTCACGCCGTGCATGGGAGGGGTTGCTGAATAGCGGCGCGGCAGGGTATCCCTAGCCGAACATGCCCGTCCAAGGTAGGTGTCTGCGCACGCCGATGTACTTCCAGCCGGGACAATCGAAGCGGCCGTTCACTGGGGTGCCATTAAATCCTATGGGATCACCTCATGTCCGCTCTGCGAGTCCTCGGGTCCTCTCGATGACCCGGAGCTAATCGATCATGTGCTCCAGCATACCCACGACTTCTCCCTGCGAGCCATCCCATGGCCGAAACAGAACCCTCTCACGTCGGCGGTTGCCGGCACATACAACTTGTCTTGTCCAGCGTCCAACAATGTTCAGCAATGGCTGTCAGTCATTGCTGCTGAGAACGAGGGAGGTGGCGGAGAACCGGCAGCCTCACGACTTCAACTCGGGGCGTGCAACGGATTAGTTCCCGGTATTGAGAAAGAGAGCTGCAGCGCTGACTACTTTGCTACTCACGATTACTTTGAAGAGAGATCGGATATGTCTACTCAACCCGGGTGGTTCGGTAGATGCGCATGTTGAGCTCTCCCAGCTCTTGCATGTCGCTTTCCGCCGTCTCCACGGCGGGAGTCCTGCGGATGATGGGAAGCGGCGGCGTGACACCCAGGGATTCAAGTTCCTGCGGAACGTCTTGTTGAACCGATACCGAACATGGGTCAAACACAGTAGTGGAAATTCCCTCCACGTCCGTCGTCATGGCGGCTTCCCCGTCGACATGTTGTTGAATGAACCAGTCCTCGCAGTTGACGAAATCGGCATCGAACTGGAGGAGGGCATCATGATAGCTGCCATCAATGATGGTTGGGGCCGCTGCATTTCCGTCTGTACAAGTATCGGGAGGCAATGCGACTATTGAAGAGGATGCAGTCGAGGGGCGGTAATTGTGTCCCTGTCCCTGTGAGGGGATCCGACCGAGTCGGAGTTGGGGGCTGTAGCTGCAACTCAACCGGGCCTTTCTACAGCGCTCGCAAGGCCTTGGGTCGCTTGTTTCGATTTCCTTGCCACGTCCTTCTCGTGTGCACCGAACCTTGTGCTTCCGGCAACGGTCGCACGATTGTCTTCGAGTCGCTGCTGCTAAAGTCGCCATAACATACAGTTTCGGTCCAGATCATGGAGGATTGCCATGGGGGCACTGACGGTGGATCCAGAGGAGGAGACATATGTGGACGTTCGTCGGGCTTTTTTTTCTCTCTCTCTTTCTATCTCTGTTTTACTCCTGACTTGCCTGCCGAAACAGCTTTTGGCAGCCGAGACCCGAGCTGTCACAACGATGAGTGGCACGCTATCCAAGTCGGGGAACTGCACAAAGTGTGATGATGCACATCCATCAACCAAACACGTGCCAGACAACCGGCCGCACGGTGAGAGATACTTTCTCACCTTTCCTCTCCTGATCATCACGCTTGAATTTTCTGGGTAGGAAAGCTGAGAGGGATTACAGGATCTAGAACCCGATGAAGTGCCATGCATGTATGCTAAGCCGCTAGACTTGGATAAGGATCCCAAGAGTTACTTTTTAGAAGCCCTCAAGGGAAGGCTGAACAATCCTGATGCGCAAAAATACTGACCCGGTTTAGACTATTCCATATTCTAGGCGGGGAGAGGCCAAGCAACAGGGACCGCCTACTGAACTTTACCTATATCTGCTAAACACACTGCCGGTTTTGGGTCACAACCCTCAACTCGGTCATCGAGTTTGAGCCACTAGCATCACGCCGAGACAGCCACAGTTCCTGTCACATCTATGGAAGGATTTTAAACAGACAGCCCAAGTAAGTAAAAAATAGAACACGACGACTGGGGCAAGTATGTACGACGAGCTTATCCCCCTTGAGATCCCTAGCCAATCCTTTAACATGAACGACACCAGCTTCACACCGAGTCTAGTCACACACGGTCGGCGCCCAAAAGGCATCATCACGCCACCTGTGCTGTGGGGCGGAAGTTGATCCATTTCGCAAAGTTGACGACTCTGAAACATGTCGACGAGGGAGGAGGAAAGCCTATCTCACAGTGACCTGTCCCGACCTACCTACTAGGTAAGTACCTACCTAGGATGGAGCCGAGAAAGAAAAACATGAAATGCCGGAGGTTAGACCACAATGCACAAACAAACTCGCCTGCTGTGTTACACAACATGAGCCCAGACCCTTGGCATTTAGTTACCTAGGTTATACCACTCCACTGCCACCCCTTACCAGACCTACCACATATACCATAAAAGATAAAAGGCAAGGCAATATCGACAAAGTGATTGAAGTTGCTGCACGATGATGAGTAAGCAGTCTTGACGACATTCCATTCGCGTTTCGCATTTTATCAACCTGCCTGTTAAGGCGGTTAACTACCCCCACTTTCCCATCCGGCAGGCAGTGCAAATGCGCTGAAATGTTTTGAAGACGCTCAACTGGATAAGGTACCTACCTAGGTACCTACCTACGCTGGATAAGGTAGGGGACATAGTTAGGTGCCTACCAGAGCGCTTTACATACATGTATAATGCCGAGATGGTCCACTGTCAAGTTTTTAGGAATTAGTCGAGTGGTTATTTTGCGCTTTTATCGGTAACGTACCGTTACCGTGCTCCTGGCTAATCTTTTATTACAACTACCAGCGTTGACGAACCGAGTCCGAGGATATTGTCGATGGTGAGTCATCATTCGTCCACTCGGGAAGATACAGAAAAAGGCAAAATAGACCAACAGCAGCCAGTCCCGGGTGCCGACATAATTGAGGGCGACCTCGACGCTTCAACTTCCATCAAAGCGCCTTCCTGGAAGGAAAGCAGAAACAAAAACAAAAAAAAAAACACCGCCAAAAATGCCCCTCCCACTCTCCTCCGCCTCCACTATCGCCTCCTACGCCATCCGCCCACCGAACCCGTCCCCCGCCTTCCTCAACATTGAACTCACCCAAGCCATCCACCGAATTCACCTCATCAACGCATGGGGCTCCGCCATTGACCCGAGCACACGTATCCTCGAAGTCGGCTGCGGGCAAGGAACATGCACACAAGCTCTCGCCGAAGCCATCCGCCCCATTCCCCACGAGGGCGACGATAAAGCGCGAAGCGTAGGCCACATCACCGCTATCGACCCCGGTTCTCCTGATTACGGTCGCCCCTTCACCCTCTCGCAAGCGCAATCCCACCTCGTTTCTGCCTCTTCTCCCATCAAGGACCTCGTGACCTTCCACCACGCGGAGCCGATTTCCTTTTTGGAATCCACGCAACCCACGCAAACCTGGGATGTTGCTATTCTCGCTCACTGCATTTGGTATTTCCCTTCGGCAGCTACCCTCTCTGCCATCCTAACCGCCTTGCGCGGGCGGGTTTCCCGCGTGCTCATCGCGGAATGGGCTCTGCATGCGACGGAACCAAAAGCCTCCGCGCATGTGCTGGCCGTGTTGGCGCGGGCGACATTTGAGGCACACCGAACGGAGAGTCAGGAGAATGTGCAGACGGCCATGAGTCCCGTGGCGATAAAAAACGCTGCAGAGGAGGCCGGGTGGGTGGTGGAGAGGGAGGAGGTGGTGGTGCCGGAGTCGGGGTTGGATGATGGGTATTGGGAGACGGGAACCGTGGTGGGGGAGGAGTTTATGGAGGAGGTGGAAAAAGAGGTGGCGGATGAGAGGGTCAAGGCCGTCTTGAGGTCGGCGAGAGACGCAACGGTTGCGGCGGCCAAGGCGGCGGGTGGAGCAAAAAAGGTTAGGTGTATGGATGTGTGGGTTGCGACGCTGGTGGCGAAGTGAGGAGGGCATTGTGATGGGTCTGGGCGGGGGGTACTACAGGTAGTTACCTAAGTATTTATGTTTTGATTGGCTCAGAGTGCAAACATAACCTTGATCTGGCAAAGAATGAAATGGAGAATCTATGGTAACTGGAAGACAAGGATGAAACCGAGGTATGAGGACAGACGATACCGCACCGGAGTCTATGATAACAGACAAAGCAACAAGAAATTGGGTGGGGGAATCGAAACCCCGTATAACATCTCCCTTATTAAACGATCACCCAGTCATTTTCATCCTCGGTGGTATATTCGGGAATTCATGACTTCCAATAGTCCTCAAACTGGTCTCTGAGATTGAGCGACTCCTCTCTAGCTCTATCCTGGGCGTTTCTGAGTTGGCGCCAAGCTGTCTTAAACTCCTCGTAGGAGTTCCTGATGTTTGTCGAGGAGATTTGGTACTGGTGGTACACATATGGGAGTTCAAACCCCCATTTCTCGTAGGGAGTAGAGTGGTGGGCAAAGAGATTGAGCGTTGTGCCGTCGGTGTTAAAAGTCGTAATATGAGAATGGCCTTCGACATACGGTATCCCCATGTGATCCAAAGCTTGTCTCCTCCCATAAACTAAAGCTGCTCCGTTGTAGCCTTGCTTCAGCTGATCGTCTTCCGTTTCTCTTCCAGGGCCTTTCCAAGCACCGGCTATATGTGGAAAGATGATTGAGTCCGGCTCATTGCTAGAGAGACTCGTTCTCGGAATATCGTCGGCGGCCCGAGTCTGACGAAACTCCCTCCTCTCAACTCCCTCGAAAAAGTCTAGCTGCGGAGCCGGGAGGCCATCTTTGAAACTGGCATTTCTTGCCAAATTCGTGTAAACGCCATTGAACTCTCTAGCGGAGCCATTGTGGGCGTCATCGTTGTATTCCTTGAGCAGTTTCCCTCCGGTTTCGAACATCATGGTCGTTTTGGAGCTGCAGCCTCGTCTAGTGGCTTTCAGGTAACGCTTGTACGTTGACTCCGACGGGGAGGCCGATCTGCGAGGCCGGCCAAGCCGTTCCTCGATTTCCTCGAGGTTCGCCGGCGCCATCGAGGAATGTGGTTGGAGGATACCGTTCCTGTCGGCTTGATCTGCAAATTTGGGTGTAACTGTTGATATGAGCTTTGTTTAGAATGCCTTCGAGTAGGTTGTGGGGTCTTTGGCGTTGCCTTTCTTCCAAAGTCATGGCGAGTAAGGCCAAGTTCTCCCCGGTCAATGGCAGAGGCTTGGGAAGCCAATCTTCAAAGCGACCATGAACTTGTCCACAGTATTGCATTGGCCGCGCGCTCTCCAGGAGTGAAGGATCCGTATCAGACGCAGCTTCTGGTGGTAGCTCCGAAAAGGCGTCTTGGGTGGCTCCAGCCACAGAAGGCCGATATCTGTCTGGAGTGCTGGTCAGTAACCTTTTTGCCACCCAGGAGACTTGTGGTGACTTACGTTTGTTTGCGCTTGCCATGGCCCACAATGTCTTTGGCAGCGAGTTTGAGAGCCGCGTCAGAGATCCAGGTGTCCGCTATTGGGAATTCGGCTGTCCATGTAGATTGGCGCGTGGAGGTCGTTGATCAACCACGGAAGGTGCGAAGTAGGGAATGGATAAATGACTAGGGGTCCACAGACCGAAAGTTAGGCTCTCAGGCAGCCAATCCCTCGTTCCGCCCCAGTGAAGCGGGAATCTTGACATCAAGATCACAAGGCATTTTGGTAGTTGGTCAAGTGATAGTTCGGTAAGGCCCCAGAATGGATTCCGTCCTTCCAACCAACCTATACGCCGTCCAATGCCATAATTATATACACAGCAAAAGCCAATCTTGCATTGAGCGAACCTAGGAAGCAAACCCGCTCCAAACCGGACCTCCAGGGCAAGTATACGTTGTCGACTTGTCAGTAAAGATATCGACCTGAAAGCATGAGCACCGAACACATCAGGCCTGAGCACCAGGGAGACATAAAACTCACCAGAACGCCAGCATCATCCTGTGCAGCGTAGCCTGGAATCTTGTAAAGAAACTCCTCCGGTGGAGCTGCATTCCCCTCCCCTTCAATCTCAATCTGTGCGCACTGCGCATAGAACTGCGGCATCTTCTTCTGGTGCAAGCTCAACAGCTCGTGGCGGATCAAGTATTTCCCCGGCGCGATGTTTTTCGGAATTTCGCTGCTCCATTCCAGCTTCTGTCTGACGATGGCGGTCCCCCAGTTTTTGGAGTTCAGCTGCGTCCCCCACATGCCCATCTGATCCATCTTGAACCAGCCCTTGGTATCACCCGTGCAGCCAGCAAAGTCGTTGCCACAGTTGAACAGCCAGACCATGACGGGACCTTGCTCGTGGGTCCACTGCTTCCAAATTGCCGTGACATTCTCGCCAGATTTGACAGGGGCAATGAGCTGGGCAGATGTGCCCTTGTTGCATCGGATCTTGATGTCGTCGATGGTGAATGTTGGATACATGTTTTCCCATTGGAATTGAATTGTTTCAGGACTGGCACTGGGGTTCAACCCGTTGTATCCGGGGTATGCCTTGCCCCCTATAATGTAGCTGGCTACTGCGCCGTGTCCAGCCGCCAAGGGAGCAAAGGCGATTGCGAAGGTGATGGCGTGAAGGAGCATGGCGATCTAAGCGATTCGTAGGAATGGATATGAAGCAAAAGGCAACACTTGCATCTGGCGACGCAGTTATCGAGAAAAGAAAAGACCCTCACATCGCCCTCAGGTCAAAGCGCGGCTCTGTCGACCTTATACATACTTGCCCAGAGTTGAGTCGTCCGGGGACGCCAAATGCACAGGCCAATGGATATATTGCATGGCGGTTGTGGCGGCGAACATATTAAACCCACCGAAATGCTTGGTGGAGGTCCTGTCCCCCAGATGAAAGCGCGGCAGTAATATCCGAGCATGAGCTACTGTTGCATACCTGCATGCCCAATGGGGGCTTAGGACCAAGGATTAAAGCTTTGCGCCATGATCGACCCAGGCTACATCTCCATAATTCCAAGTTCAGAACCGCGGGGACGGCGTTGGGCTGTCCGGGAATGCACGAAAGGAGAGTCGTCATGCGGTATTGTGGGGATTTCAGGTCTCGTGTAAATTGTGGCGGCATAAAGTAATCCAGGATAATAACAAGACTGGGAATTCCATCGCTATGCCGAGCAAAGGCGGCGCGGCAAGGCAGTTTTTCCGACGTCTTGAAAAAAACAGCGCCATTGACTAGAAATCCTCATTGCACTTGAGCTTGTAGGTGTTTGTCGGATCCTGTCAACCGTGAGAACTGCCCGTGGCCATTGAATGGACGTATCTGGGCGATTCAGATGCCGAATGTTCACGGATGTCAGTCGACCTATCCACCATGAGGACAGGATGTGTGAGCCAACAGAATAGTGACGCTTGATCCGGGAGCACCATCACGATTGAGGAGAACAAGCCTCAGTGCCCGATGCGGCGTGCGGATGCAGATACCGAGTGACCAGCGCTAGGTTCGGTGAGTTGTTTTTCGGAAGACAAATGCCTACCTAAGCAAACGATCGACAGCACCCGGGCGCGGGAGCCTGCGTGTGGAGCAGGGCCGAGAGCAGGGTTCTGACAGGTGCCCCACCGCTGCAAGCCAATCTCTTGGCAGATCGGAGCCGCCAAATCTCAACTCAACGACGTGCATCGATCGACATCTGGGAGGACGACAAGAGTATTTATCACCGGCCTCGGCCCCCAACAGACGCTGAGGCTTTATATGGCGATTCTGGAACTCGCCAAAGACGTAGAATTGCACCGTGGGCATACAAATTTGCCGGGACTGCTTATTGTTTTGTGGTTCCGTTTGCTCTTAGTCGTGGATCGCCCTGATCATTTCCCCGGCTCAGAACAACGACAGGTGTACTGCAACGTGAGACTGACTGTTCAATGCGGGTCCACAGAAAACCTGTCGTGTTTGCTTTTTGTTGCCGCGGATGGCCAAAGTTCCTGGCCGCTGTGAGCTTGCACGACGTGTGCAACCGTGGTGAGCGGCAGGTCTGGTCGTCCCTGCTCCGGGCCAGGGCCCCAAGAGGCGCAGAGGAGATGCAGCAAGCTGAAAACCCATGCGGGATAGAAGCAGTCTAGCTCTTAATCGGTTATAATAACTGGGTATTGCGAGATCGGCGGGCTCGACATCGTCATAGCTTGGTGTGTTGGGAAGCTACCACCGGAAAGGTACAGTTTGACCACTGACTTGGTTTCACCGCACAGCAAATCTTTGGCGGGCACTGCCATCACACCTTATCTGATATCTTTTCTGATTCTGCTGCACTTTTCATCTCAAGTCAAATGTGGAAATTTGTGGCCTTGCGACCAGTCAATCCAGGCGGTGCTGGTCCTGATTCGACTTGATCAACGCTTGCACCAGGTCTTCTGGATCACTTCCGCGGGGACGTGACACAACCCTCTCGCAGATCCATCAAGTTGATCTTGATTCGACAGTTCTTCGGTTTCTCCGCCACCATCTGAGACGTGCCGAGCACAAGGTGAGTAACGTGATATCTCATTCGCGCCCCTCCTGTCAAGATCCAACACCTCTTCCCCCGGCGCTTGCACTGTTACACCTAACATCGCATCTCTTTTGACCTGGTTTCTTCATGCTATCTTGCTTTCTCGTGGGGATATTTCGGTACTGACTTTCTAGGCCAAAGGCAAAGCGCGGAATCGATAACCCAGCCTCACCGCGCAAACGCTTACGATGAGCAACTCCAAAATGTCGTCACCTTCGCAAATCGCAGAGCCCAGCGCTAGGCCGTCAGTACTGCGCGCGCCTGCATCATCGGTGACCCAGCCTGGCAGAACCTACAAGGCGTTCGGTCAAGATTACCAGTTCGCTGAGCGAATGTCTAACCCCTTCCCGGAGTTTATCGTCCACGACCCTGAGCCTGCGCCCATGGGAGCAACGACCGCTAATGCCCACGGGATCCCAGAGAACGTAGTCGGACAAGTGGATGGTGCCGATGATAGGACTGCCAGCACCGAAGTGCCGCTTGACCGCTGCAGCAGCTCCAAGGAGTCACCGGTACGAGAGTCTGTCTGGACCCCGCCGCCTTCTCAACCCTGGTACAAGAAGGTGAAGAATTTCTGGTGGCTCACCCTCGTCATCACCGTCCTTGGAATCCTTGGCGTGTTGATGGCCATCCTCGGCGCCATGGGTATGCTGGGCAACCACAGGTATGTAGCCTTTTTCGTTATCGTATTCCGCTCTTTGCTAATGATCAGCCGGCCAAGCGCACTTGATAGCCCCAGCTCAACGGACAACGCTACAGCTACCAGCACGACATCTACATTGCCTTCCACCACTTCCACTAGTCCTCTCCCAACGGTAAGCACACCACCTTTATTCCTCAATGTCCTGGCTGACAGTATATAACCAGAGCACAAGCGTCAACTGTTCAGACAACTCCTCCTTTATTGCCAACATCCATTGGATTGGTCTGGAGCCCAACACGTACGATAGCGAGTACCAACAGGCGGGTTCAGCCAAGGCATGCTGCGACTTCTGTGCAGGATCAGCTGGCTGTGCGGGCTGGATCTACAACGGCAGCTCCATCTATACGCCGTGCACCAAGATTGTCATCTCCGTGAAGAAACCCGACTCGGACAAGCAGTGTCCCAATGGATACGCTGGAAAAACAACATTTGCACGTGGCGAAGATTGTGTCGGTGGGATTGGCCCCTGCAGCAAAGGCTTCATTGCAAACTGATATGGACGATGATGCTGGGCGTCGTGGAGTAGGATCTAGATTGCCAAGGAAAGGAAAGCGGAGCGGTGAGATAACACCTGTTCCCGGTCAAACCATGCGGGCTGGGAGCGCATGGCGGAGGATGATATCACAGAACCCATATTTCTTGGCACAAAATACCCCTTTCCACCACTAGAGTCGGGAATGAGCTGGGTGGCCACATCTTTGTAAGCCGCCACGATTTCGCGTTGAGTGCTCGTTCTTTTTGCCCTTTCTATGACCTGTTCGGGTACCCCCGGCCTAGTCTGAAGGCGAAAGCAATAGAGAAAACTTTCCGTCATGTGAAGATCATTACCTTGGTATCCACTGAGCCTGTTGTTTGGGGTATGTTATTTACGAATAAAGTCACAAAAGGACAGGTTAGAAGTACACGTAATTTCCCAAAAAGCCTGTCTATCAGACCATTACCAACCGGCTCACCGACTCCCCATTTGACAATGGCACAAAAGCAAATGCAAAACTCTAGCACTCCCTTTTGTATGCCCCTCGGCCTCGACTTGGTTATACCCTGACTGCTCAAGCCGACCCTCTGCACACTATCATCACCCTCCCGCGGGCTTGACGGTCATCCTTATTTAAAGACGGAGCATCTTGGCAGCGAACGCCTCAATAACGGGCTCGCTGGGGAAGCTCATCTCCTCAAGCTTCTGCGCGTAAGGGGTCGGGACATCGGCGCCGGTGATACGCTAGGCGGGGGCATCAAGGTAGTCGAAGCCGTACTCCATGGTGAGAGCGAGGATCTCGGCACCAACACCATAGGCGGGGAATCCCGACTCAACTGCCAGAAGGCGGTGTGTCTTCTTGACCGACTTGATGATAGTCTCGATATCCAGAGGCTTGATGCTACGCAGGTTGATAACTTCAACCTCAACACCATACTTCTTCTTGAGGTTTTCCGCCGCAACCATGGCCTGGCCAACGCAGCGCGACAAGCTGACCATGGTCAAGTCCTTGCCGACACGCTCAATTTTGGCCTTGCCAAAGGGCAGAACAAAGTCGTCCCGTTGGGCAGCCTCCGACATGGGGAAGGACTGTCCGTACATAAGCTCGTTCTCCAGGAAAACAACGGGGTTGGGATCGCGGATGGCGGCCTTCAGCAGCCCCTTGGCGTCCTCCGCGGACCATGGCGAGACGACCTTGAGACCGGGGATGCTGCCATACCAAGCAGAGTAATCTTGTGAGTGCTGGGCGGCAACACCAGAAGCGAAGCCATTGGGACCACGGAAGGTGATGTTGCAAGGTTGGATACCGCCGGACATGTACAGAGTTTTGGCCGCCGAGTTGACAATTTGGTCGATGGCTTGCATGGCAAAGTTGAACGTCATGAACTCGCACTAGGGCGTTGCCATTGCCGCGTTAGCGGATCTGCAAAAGCGCGGCCCGCGCCGGAGAACTTTCTTTCGGGGAAGAGGAATTGGGTTTGGAGTGGGCAATTACTCACCACAGGGTGCAGCCCGCTGAGCGCAGCGCCGACCGCCAGACCACAGAAGCCGCTCTCGGTAATTGGGGTATCGATGACCCTCTTCTCGCCGAAGCGATCTAGAAGCCCCTTGGTGACCTTGTATGCGCCATTGTATTGGGCCACCTCCTCGCCCATGACGAAGACCTTGTCGTTTGCCTCAAGCTCTTCAGCGAGCGCCTCGTTGAGGGCATCACGAACCGTATACTCCTTGACCCCAGATGCCGCGGCGTAGGTGCGTTTTTGGAAGGCGGAGACGGCAGCAGACTTGCTGAGGAAAGGGGATGTGGCGACGGGTCTGGCAGCCTGAGCTCTCGCGGAAGCAGCCAACCGGGCCGCTGGTCGGAGGTAACGCGACATAGTTGTGAAGAGGGAGAGGCAATATCGACGGTCCGATACAGGTCTGGCGATTGATTGAGCGCTGAGTGATTAAGAATACGCTCAATTGATGTGCCTGATCCCGGGATGCGGTGCGATGGCAATCAACAAGGTCGGCGGGCCACGAAGTGGATGATGAGTGCAGGGAACCGTCAGCTTTCAGAGGGAATTTTTTCCAGCAGACAGAAGCTTGCCTCCAGCACTTTTCGGACTTGGGACGTTGAACCCCAACGAGCGATCCGCGCTAGGACTAACCCGGACTAGCGACCCGTAACCCCTGTCCCCTTCTCCTTCTCGCGATCCACCCACACTTTTCGGCGGCTCTTGTGCACTTGGGATTTTGACAGGTCCACTGACAGGAATCTGGATTCCGATCAGTGGAGGTGGAAGCAAATCGCGAACGATATCCACTGCAAGTAGTATGCTTCGTACGCCTTTCACTACCGCATTTCTTATATCCTCGTACCAGGATTTCAGGATCCTATCTATCGCTTTCTCCGGACAACAGTCCGGTGGGGATTGTCCAAGCCGAGCCCCGAGCTTCACATCAGTTTTGCAATCCACCGAACCGCGCACTGTCGGAGTAAATCTCCAACACCGAACATTACATTATCATTGCAAATGCACAGCACAGATGAAGGAGATAGTAGCCAATATCTGACAACGAGGCGATTGTAGCAAATGATAATTGTCCCCCTATATTTTGTACAATGAATGCGGAGTGGCATCGCTGCCAGAGTTCGCCGGCAAGCGCCCCTACAGGCCGCTCAGTATTAAACAGTTAGAGTATTCCAGTGAAGCCGACCAACATCCCTATCCTCATCATCCTCATTAAGTTTGGCCGTCCGGTATCTAATCCCGCTGTATGCTGGACAAAAGAAAGGTTCGTTCAACTTCATCGATCACTAGTTGGCTGGCTTCCGCCCAACCATCAGGTACATCGGCGTGAAGAGATTCTTCTTCGCGCCAGCGACGAGACCATCGGCGCCTCGTGCGAGAGCGTCAGCCGTCTTCTTGGTTCCTGCGGGCGCCAGGCCAACAATCTCAAGCATGCCGGTGAAGGCGTGGACCATAGACCGAGCAACATGAGTCATGCGGAACACGGTAAAGAAATCGAGGTAACTCTGCATGTACTTCATCTCGCCGGCAATACCCCAGTACCAAGGGATGCTATCGGGCCGAGCAGCGAGATCTTCGTGGTGAAGTAATTCGAAGCCGACTTCCTTCATAGCGGAGAGGCCCTCAGAGATGGTAACCATGTTGGAGATACCGTTGCCAACCTCGATGGCGAGACGGATGTCGCGATGCTCGACGTTGTTATTATCGTAATCGTCAGTCATGAGCCACTCGTATACGCCAAAGACACCACCCGGCTTGAGGACGCGGTAAATCTCGCCGTAAACGCCAGCAAGTTTAGGTGCGTGGACAGTAGCCTCGATGGCATATACAGCATCGAAAGAGTTGTCAGGGAAGGACATTTGCTGCAAGACATCAGCGGCTATTCAAGTGTTTCGCAGGTACAAGGTCATACCATGAAATCGCCCTTCACGAACTTGAGCTGGCCCGAGAGACCATCCCTCACCGCGTAGCGAGTGGCACGTGCGATTTGGTAGTCGTTGTTGTTCAGGCCCGTGATATGCGCATCGGTGAATTTGGCGATTTCTCTGGCGGGCCCTCCGACACCGCAGCCAACATCAAGAACCTTCATTCCAGCCTTGATACCGATTTGGGAAGCAAGGTAGTGCTCGTGGCGAGCGATGGCCTGATAGAAGGCCTCGCCCGGGGAGTAGCGGCAGAAGTGGAAGCATTGGCCCCAGCCATACTCGTACAGGTCGGTGGCGAGGTTGTAGTAGCTGAAGTGAAGTGTGTCAGCAATGTTTTGAGAGCGAAGTAACAAGCGTCACGGTTTACATACTGCTTTGTCAAGGTCGCATACTCTGCAGTGCGGGCCTATCGCGAATAATTTTGTCAGCATGTTATCAAAGGGCGGGATTCGCGCAACCCACCTCGCGGTCGGCGTCTGTTTCTGCCTCGGCAGTCTTGTTATCGAAGTGCTTGAAATACTCGTCGACCGCAAGCTTCTTGGCCTCCTTGTCCTTCGTCAACATGGCCGCGAAACCGCCCTGGGCCTCGACCGAGGCGCCATGCAGGGCCTTGCCGAACTCGGCATCTCGCTGGTGGTCCTCCTTCTCCAGCTTGACGTGCGACTTGCCGACCATGTTTGCGGTATGTTGAACGAAAAAATGTGGTACTAAAGATCTGGTGGCTGAGCGGGTTGAACCTTAAAGCGCTGTGTCTTGAGCAACACGACCGAAGGGTAAGTTCGTTAAACTATATAGAGATGCAAAAGGAGAAAAAGTTTCGCGACCCGGAGCCCCCTTGGACGGCGACAATCCCCACGCGCACGAGCTAGACCAGGGGTGAACGGTGCAGAGACTGCGGACCAGGGGCAGGCTCGAATCCAATTGACCAATTAGGGTGGACAACAGCGCAATCGGCCCACATGCCAACCCAGCTTGGCCATTTTTCCCAATTTCGCAAGCGTGTTCGCTTTCGCAGTACTAACTGGTCTGTGCTGTCTGCGGCTCTGACGTCCTGCTTCCAAACGCGAACTCGAACGGGTTTCGAAGGCGGTGACCGTCATCCGATCCGAATACGAGCGGGTAACCAGAAGAAGGAAGCGAAGCACATGGGAGCCGGCAACCTCCGCTCCTTCTGCACCCTGCCACGTGCGCCGGGCTCGGCGTCATCGGCTGTGGCGAATGCTGCGATAAGATTTATCAGCCACACAAACCCATCCTAGCCCATCCATCACCAGCCTCAGGCGCAAAGATTCGACCCCACCGTGTATCGAACGATTCCAGCTTCACGCGCTTTACATCTCCCCATCTCCATTGACCGCTTCGCCAAGCGGGTACCTCAATCACCCACCATGCCGCCGCAGATCAAGCAAGACCTGAACCGCTCCGGTTGGGAGTCGACTGACTTCCCATCGGTATGCGAAAACTGCCTTCCGGAAAACCCCTACGTCAAAATGTTGAAGGAGGACTACGGCGCCGAGTGCAAGCTGTGTACCCGACCTTTTACCGTCTTTAGCTGGGCTGCCGACCGATCACATGGGCGCAAGAAGCGCACCAACATCTGCCTGACATGTGCCCGCCTCAAGAATGCTTGCCAGTGCTGCATCATGGATCTCCAGTTCGGCTTGCCCATCATCATTCGCGACAAGGCCCTGGAACTAGTTTCACAGGGGCCGCAGAGTGAGATCAACCGCGAATATTTCGCCCAGAACAACGAACGTGCCATCGAGGAGGGGAGGATGGGAGGGGAGCAATACGAGAAGACCGACGACAAAGCCCGCGAGCTACTGCGTAAGCTAGCGCAAAGTAAGCCATACTTTAGGAAAGGAAGAGAGTACAATCAAGACGGCAACCCCGTATCTGGCGCATCAACCGCTGGAAGTTCTTCTGGGGGGGATCCGGCAGTTGGAGCGGGTATTGGGGGCCCAGGTCCGATCCGAACGCGTGATTCGAGGGCGGCAGCTGCGGTAGGCGCGAGGCCGAGCGGTGGGCGTGGCGGGAGGAAAGGGCCCATGGGCACGAATGCACCACCTCCCGGACCAAAAGATTACCTTCCACCAGCGGACAGGACCATCATGTCGCTCTTCGTAACTGGCATCGAGGATGATCTCCCCGAGTACAAGATTCGCGACTTCTTCAAGACCTTCGGCAAAATCAAGTCTCTAGTGGTCTCACACATGTCACACTGCGCATTTGTCAACTACGAATCACGGGAGGCGGCTGAGAACGCTGCGGGGGAGTGTAAGGGCCGGGCCGTCATTGCTGGGTGCCCTTTACGAATAAGGTGGAGCGTGCCAAAGGCCATTGGGACGATGAATAAGGAAGAAAGGTTCGACATGCTCAAGGATGGGCGGACCCCATTCTCAGGCGCACAAAAGACCGGCCCAAAGGCAATAGAAGGAGGCAGCGTCGAGGGCGGTGCGCCTAGGTCCAAGGCCGATGATCTGTCAGGTCTTGCGATCGCGGCGCCGCCCGGAGCAGCCGATGTACAATATGCTAGCCTGACTGGCAACTGAGAAAAGTCAATACCTCTGGTTGGCAAGGCGTTAACGGGTTGGTTTCGTTCGAGCGGGTAGGCTTCAGGTTCTTGCTTAGATGGCATCATAGGCTGGTGTTCAAATAGTGGGGTATCATCGACGGCTACCTATCTATAAATACAGTGCAACATCCCGTTGCTGGTTGAGTGTATTTGAGAGAAGCGCTTCCTCTTGTGAATCTCCTACAGAAGCAGGCTCATAAATCTGTACACTTCTTCCCGTCTATCCTGATCGTCTTGTTCCCCAGTTTTACCGTATCATTGTCGCCTCGCTCAATGTCCTTATGTATCCGAAGTTCTGTAGTGAAAGTAAGCGGTTGTGCACCCATGGAACAAAGAGCAAAGACGACGGACTGTAAACACCTTCATCGTCCTTCTTCCCCTGAACCAAGTTTGTTCTCAAAAATTTTGCAAGGTCTTCGGCATGCTGAATTGCAGGTTGAATTTCGGGATCTGAGAGGTTGGCTTTGTCGCGGAAGGCAATGCTGATCGACTGGCGAGCGCCATTCAAGGTTGGGACATCGCCTGTGGCAGCCATGAGTTAGACGTGCAACTGCAGTCAACAAATCGCGGACGAACCTTGAAACGCAATCCTGGCGGCGCGCAAAAGATGTCTGTACGCTTGTAGGGCCATTTTTGGCAGTATTTACGCGCCTCGTAGCGTATATAGTAGTAGAATAAACTCCAAGTCTTGATCCAATGGACTAGTCTTGTCGGTATTCTCGAGAGGACCCTCGATGCATCCAAGAAATTCACTTGTTTGCCCCACGCTTCCCGTTGGTGTCGGCTTCGATCGAGTGATTGGCCGAGAGTAAATATTTGTGGGGCTTTACCTGGTCCCTCTGGGGAAAAAAAAATCCAGAACTCCAAGCTCTCTGCAAAAAGCGTGCCCCTCCACCACTAACCCACAATTGGAATTTGTTCCTCTTCCGCAACCACCGCAGCCGAGGACGATATGGCTACCGCCGTGGTTTCTCTTCCTCTGCCCTCCCTCCCTGAGGGCTGGGCCGCTGAAAAAGATTTTAAGCCCATTGGCAAGATCACACAAGAGCGTGCGACGCAGCGCACGATCGAGCCTGTCGGCCCTCACTTCCTCGCCCATGCCCGCCGCGCTCGCCACAAGCGCACCTTTTCCGAAGATGACAGGATACAGGCGCAGGAGCGTGCTAAGAAGGTCGAGGAAGACAATGATAGCGACATCAGCGAACCCGAGGACCCGATGATGCTGCAGAGAGATGCCAAAGACTGGAAGGTGAGTCTGGTCGCCTTTCGATCGACTTGGGTGCATCACTAATACCTTCTTACAGACTCAAGACCACTACAAAGTCCTCGGTCTCTCCCGCTTCCGCCATAAGGCCACTGAAGAGCAGATCAAACGCGCCCATCGCAAGAAGGTGCTGAAGCACCACCCAGACAAGAAGGCTGCCGCCGGTCGCGCCGACGATGACAATTTCTTCAAGTGCATCCAGAAGGCGACCGAGATCCTTCTTGACCCCGTCAAGCGCCGCCAATTTGACTCGGTTGACGAGGAGGCTGATGTTGAGCCGCCATCAAAGAAACAGCTGGCAAAGGGCAATTACTACAAGCTTTGGGGCAACGTCTTTAAGTCAGAAGCCCGCTTTAGCAAGAACCACCCCGTGCCGTCCTTTGGCGACGACAAGTCCACCAAAGAGGATGTGGAGAATTTCTACAACTTCTGGTACAACTTCGACAGCTGGAGGTCGTTTGAGTACCTCGACGAGGATGTCCCCGACGACAACGAGAACCGTGACCAGAAACGGCATATGGAGCGGAAGAATGCCAACGCCCGCAAGAAGAAGAAGGCTGAGGACAATTCTCGCCTTCGTAAGCTCCTCGACGACTGCTCAGCCGGTGATGAGCGTATCAAGCGCTTCAGACAAGAAGCCAACGCGGCAAAGAACAAGAAGCGTCTAGAGAAAGAGGCCGCTGAGAAGAAGGCGGCAGAGGAAGCCAAATCTAAGAAGGAAGCTGAGGAAAAGGCCGCCAAAGAGGCCGAGGAGAAGGCCAAGGTGGAGCGCGAGGCTGGCAAGAAGGCCAAGGAGGCAGCCAAGAACGCTGTCAAGAAGAACAAGCGCGTTCTCCGTGGCTCGGTCAAGGATGCCAACTACTTCGTCTCGGGAGATGCTTCGGCTGCCACCATCGACGCTGTCCTAGGCGATGTCGAGCTCATCCAGTCCAAGGTCGATCCCGACGAGATCGCCGCCCTTGCTGGCAAGCTGGGCAATCTCAAGGTAGCCGACGAGATCAAGGGTGTGTGGCAAGAGGAGGTTAAGCGTCTTGTTGCAGCTGGAAAGGTCAAGGAGACAGATTTTAAGGCTCTCAACTAGATGGCGTATAGATAGAGGACCAGACCCGGCGTTGCTGCAATAGACCAAGACGGGAGTTATATGACGATATACCTTGATACCTTGTCTCGATTGTAGTTTTATGATGGAGGCGGGAATCTTTTCATTCTCAAGCCTGGACTGTCTTACCTTAGTTCAGCCCGTCTAGGACTTTGGTCACGGTTAGAATCCGTAACGTAGGCTGTTCCCTAAGGCTATCTGTTCTCACGTGCTCTCGAAGAATGCAAATGATAATATCTCCTTCGATGGACAGAGCTAACAAAAACTAGAAGCCTTCCGTTCTAGGCCCAGGACCCTAGGTCTACTCATTTACTAAATACCGCCTCAAACAACTCTCTAGCCGTGGCTGATAATTTTTGTAAAACTCTCGCCAAAGATCACATCTCACGCTGATAATCTTTCGGGGTTGGCCGGCAAGGCCGGTAGGTGAGACAGAGCCACAAACCACGCACGCGAGGTGACTCGATGCGCGACACACATGTCACATGAACTCTATGTCTTCCATCTAGATGAGACGTGTGACCGGGTCAGGATTGATTACCGAACGAGAATGCAATCTAACGCCCGCCAACGCCTAGCTCAGTCCGGTCCAGTCCAGTCCAGCCCAGCGCCCGCCGCCCAAGATCCATGTCAAAATCCCTAATAAATAAATGTAAAGAAAAGTAAAAAAGAAACTGGGGACACCTTATTCCGATACCAGACATGTACCCCTTTCCTTCGGAACGCCGCCGCTACTATTGAATTTGATTCTTGAATAACGCCCGGCCCGATGCCCAAAGTTGCAAGACTCATATTGAACACTCAATGTGTCGGGTACACGTACCGCCCCGGCATTTCCCTGCCTATGTGCCAGGCGCTGTGACTCCGGTCGACATCAAATGTCACATACCACGCCTCGTGTCGCGGTCCTCGAAAGACCATTGAAGACCACCAGTACCAGTGATAAATCTGCCCAGTCCCGGCCGCACGAGAGGCGTGACATTATAATCCATTGATGTTCCGTATACGTACGTACGTACGTGCGTAAACCGCCCCCAAGAAAATGATCGGACCGACGAGCCTCAATGTCCGCCCGCCCACATCAATGGGCTGCACAGGCTCACTTCTTCTTGTCGCTTCGCTTCTTGGGCGCACTTTCGTAGTATCCCGTCGACTGGGGCTGCTCGTAATATTGCTTTTGATCCTGGTGAGGTTCGTAGTATCCCGTCGACTTGGGCTGCTCGTAATAAGACTTTTGATCCTGGCGCGGCTCGTAGTAGCCCGTCTCTACGGGCTTCTCGGCGTAGCCCTGGGGCTTGTCCGGCTCGGAAACGACCTTCTTGGAGGGCTCGGACATTGTGAAGGAGATGATTGTAAGTTGGGAAATGTGCCGGCTAGGCTCGAGGATGGTGATAGCTCTGGCGAGAGGAAAACGGCGGTTGTGAAATGCTTAAGCAGGATGTGGTGTGTTGCATGTAGTTCTCGAGAATGCTTGTTGCTTTGGATGCGGATGTGGGTGCTCTTAGGAAGTGCAGTTTGGGGGGCTGCAGGGCAATGGTTATATATACACATGTTGCTAGGACTTGAACACATCTCGTCCAATAGGCGGGTTTCGTAGCGTGTTGTTCATGCAGAGGGGTGGTGAATACCTATCGCATCGTGTCACAGACGAACTCAGATCAGACAAGATGCACGTTGTATCAGAGGAAGAAAAAAATCGAAAATGTGCCTTATTTCCAATTTGCGCAAGGCACAAGCTGGCTTCTCTTTCCCGCTTCCCATGCGCCGATCCCGGATCCGATACCTTGGGGTATGTCCTCTTCCAATCCGAACGTCCCCCTACAAGCCAATTAGCGGCCCACCAGTCGCATCCAGAATGGCATCTCGCAGCGCCATCGTCGATGAGCCCTCGGAAAGAGCTTTGAAACAGGCCAAAAGCCCCCGGTATACGGTCGCTACCGCCTCGTGCGACAGCCTTGGTCTGCGGTACTCCAACCTCAATGAGACATCTCCCTCCTGAGTGACCGTGTACTCAAACATGATCTTAAACTTTGCCCCCTTGGTGCATGGAAACTCAGCCGGTCCCGCGCCGTCAATATTGAGAGAGATAGGCTGAATCGTCCTGTAATCGTGCAAACTGACCACTGTGTCAAAGAGCGGGTACGGATCTGTGCCATGTCGGAAATCGAGTCCGATATGTGCGAGGAGCTTTTGCCATTGTATGATGTGCCCAAGCATTCCACGGAACGACGACTTGGTCCGCTCCACAAGACAGGACACCCCCACGTCATTGGAAATCTGTGGGTTGAGAGGCGTGTCTGACAGGTTCATGCGGAAAGGCATGGGTTGGAGGAAAAGTCCGATAGTGTTTGCCTCCAGCTCGTTGGGCCGATTGATGTAAGGCGTTCCGAGCACGATGTCGGATGCTTTGCTGAGAACCTGCAACGTGATTGCGCTTCCTAGGAGAAGGGTCTGATAAATTGTTATTGAATTTCGACCGCCGAACTCGGTCATCTTCCGGAAGAGGCTTGGAGGGAATGAGATGGTTTGTGATACACCTGAATAATCAGTCGGCACTGGGTCCGCAACAGGAGCTGGTGACCCTTTCAGATAATGTGACCAGAATTTCAGGTCCTCCTGACTGGGCTTGTCAAACCATGATGTCGTTTCTGTGTAGGCTAGGCATTTTGGTGGATCCGGCGAAGGCAGACCGACCATTCTTGAGTACTCTGCAGAAACTTCGTTTAGGAGGACTCGAAGGGCTGTCAGGTCGCACAGAAGGTGCGAAATGACCACGAGCATCCTCGATGGGGAAACTTGGACTCGGATGAGATCTTCTGCCGCCAAGTTGAATGAGCTTCCCGCGACCTTGACTAGGTCGATCGCGTCCAAAACTTGCGCTTTTGGAGGCGATGGGGAGATGCTGCGGAATGGAACCCCCGAGCAGTCTGTCAGGAAGCGACTGGAGAGGACTCTGTGACGGGCAATAACCGACGACCAGGCATCCGCAAGCCGACGGCATGAGATACGCTCTGCCAGAGAGCAAGAAAAAACAACATTGAAACAAGCCGCGGCAACAGGGGATGCCACCTGGTACTTGAGCCACCATTCATACTCGGATGGAGACAGCTCTATCGGTCCGAGCTTACGGGCTCCCGTCTGCGATTGACAGACTTGGGTTTTGCTGAGCAGATCAACAGCGCTCGCCAGCTCGCACAGTGCCTCGCATTTGAGGACAATTTGAACCGGGACGCGGAAACCAAAGACGCTGCTTAGCCGAGCTGCGAGTGCTAGCTGTTTCATGGAGTGGCCGCCGATGCTGAGGAAGTTGTCCGTAGGTGAGACGGGTTGCGCATCGCCGAGATCCAGCAGATTCTGCCACACCTTTGCAATTTTTGCTTCTGTTGGGGTAAGTTCGGCCGCCGCCCCATCGACCAACTGTGGGACGCTCTTGCCGTCCATGCTCTTCAAGAGGGCCTTGTGGTCGATCTTGCCATTTGCGGTAAGAGGGAACGAGTCCACCGCCGAAATACGCCGTGGTCTCGCGTGCGCTGGCAATTGTGACTCGATTTCGTTCAGAACAAGGTCCGTGTCGACATCGCTTGGGGTCACCCAGGCAAACAACAAACCGCGGTCAACCACAACCGCAGCCGCTCGAGCACCTGGAGCACTACAGATTGCCTGCTCAACGCTTCCCAGTCCGACTCGGAATCCGCGAAGCTTCACCTGTCGGTCCTTCCTCCCCAGGCACACGATGTCGCCGTCCTCGGTCCAGTACCCCAAGTCACCTGTCCGGTACATTCTTTCGTGCAGCCGACCAGATATGGTGTCTGGAAGGAAACTGGCGGCAGTCTCCTCTGGCATACTGAGATATCCCCGAGCTACCTGAACTCCAGCTAGCACAATCTCGCCAACCACGCCGCAAGGGACGAGCTGCTGACCATCGTCAAGAATGTATGCCCGGACGGAGCGATGTGGCTTCCCAATCGTGGTCTGACTGTCCGGCTTGCACTCTTTGAGCACAGAACCCATTGTGACCTAAGAAGGTGTGAGTCAACTCGGCTTTGAAACCCCAATACTGGAAGATTGATACTAACCTCTGTGGGTCCATAGTAGTTAAACAACTGCCGACCATCCGCCCATCTTTCCATGGTTGGCTGGGATAAAGGCTCTCCCCCAAAGTACAGCTGTTCCGTCCATGTCAGCATGATCTTAGCAATCTTTGTGGTGGTACACAATGAATTCACACGAGTTAGGTATGCAACGTACATATTTCAGGTTCGGAAAATCAACGGGGTCCAGACCTTCCACTGCTGAAGGTGTGAGGATGGCAATATCTACAGCCCGCAGCGCAGCGAGAGCATCTTGCTCATCCGGCCGGAGTACCAGAGTCGCCCCGTTGAGGATTGCCGAGAATATTTCCAACATAGACCCATCAAATCCGGCGGCGAGGAATTGCATCATTCGCCGTCCGGGCCCTGCATGCATTCTTGCATTGAGGTTTCCTTGCATGGCAACCACGCCTGCGTGCTCAATGGCGACACCTACATTCAAAACTTTAGCACCTGGTCGTATAAACCCACAAGGATCGTCACTCACCTTTTGGCTTCCCGGTTGATCCCGACGTGAAGCACACGTATGCCAACGCATGGGGGTCTCGAGGAAATGCAGGGATCTCGGGGCTATCGGGTGCTTCAAGGACATCGTCAATCACCAAAAGAGTCCGAGCCGATGACGGCGCGAACAAAAGCCCGTGGCGGCTAGGGGCGACGAAGAGAGTGGCCCCACTTCGATTGAACAGGTCATTGCGGACGCCCACTGGCAAGTTCCCGTCGAGTGGGCAGTACGCGGCTCCGGCCTTGATAATCCCCAGAATACCAATGACCCAGTTAATGCAACGTGTGGCGTGGAGTGCCACGACATCGCCGAGGGTTATCGACTGCGCAATGCGTTTTGCAAGCTTGGTGCTCGACCGGTCAAGCTCTCTGTAGGTGACAGCGATAGACCCTTTTTCAACCGCCGTGAGCTCTCCGTATTCCTGGACAGTCCTGTCAAACACGTCGAGCATCGTCTGCATGGTGGTGTCGGCAAAGGCCAACTCGGAAAAGACATTCCCGAATCTCAGGAGTTGAAGTCTTGCAGCTTCGGTCATCGCCCCGCTTAAACAACTGTTCAACTGGACGCTGGGCTTGACTATCGCCTGGAAAATACCTCGGAAGCTTTCGGCAAGCTGACATGCCTGAGAACGGCTATACTTGTCAGTCCTGTAGTTCAACAGGAACGACCAGTCGTCTTGGATCAACAACGTAATCGGCACCGTTGTAGTCTCATAAACTGACTCCAGCTCTGCTTGGAAAGGATGGGCAGGGAGGTTTTGCTGCGAGGCAATTGCGGTGTGGAAACTGCACAGTTCTTGATCATCATACAGCCACTGGTAAAGACTGACGGAGTGCAGTTTAGAGAAGACTCGTCGCGTAAGATCTGCGAACGGTTCACTCTTTTGAAGACGGATGCGCATTGGCACAGTGGAGACCAGAGGGCCGACAGTAGTTTCGATGCCACGTACCGTTGTCTCTCTCCCTGACAGGACAGCACCGAAGACGACTTCCATGGACCCGGTGTAATGGGCGAGCAGTATTGTCCACGCCACATAGAACAGAGACACAGGCGTCACACCAAGATCTCTCGCAAGTTGGAGAATTTCTTCGGTTCCAACGCCGAGAGAACCGCCAATCGTGGAGTTCATCTCACGAACGTCAGTTAGCGATCGCCTCTGTTTAGGGACAGGAAGAAGTTCGAGCTTGCTGGCAGGATTAGGCACCTCAGATCTTTGCTGTGCCCAAAAAACTGCAGCTTCGCCAGACAGCGGCTTCTGGCACTGCTCGATCTCGTGGATCACCTGCAGGAACGGACGACACTGCGGGCTCCGCTCCCCCTTGGCCAGCGCGGCACCGACCTTTTGGAGGATTAAACCAGCAGAGTACCCATCAACCAGAGCATGATGGATGGTCCACACGAGTTGGCATGTCTTCGACGAAGAAAAAATGCGAAATGACGTCCCGACATCAGTGGAAACGGGAGCGCGACGACTCACGGTCGCGGGATCTTCTTCTTCCGCAACCGACACTTCCTCCCAAGAAAAAGAAAATGCCGCGTCGTTGATCACTTGGCTGTTTTTGACGGTGTCAAAGGTCGTTCGGAAAATGCTCTCCGACTGCAAAACTGTTCCCCAGGCTTGCTTCAGCCGAGGAATTTCGCTGGGCGCAAAGGAAAAGAACACCTGTATGATGCTGGCACCGGGTGAGATTTCGCTCGCATACAAGAGCGCCCTCTGCGTCCTAGTCATTGGCCCGGCCCTCTGCGTCTCGACTAACTCGGCCGCTGCGACATGGGGTGTTACTTTAGCTCGCTGTTGCCTGATGATATCAAGCACGCCGCCAATGCTTTTGCAGAGGAGGATATCCCGGGGCTGGACGGGCATGCCCATTTGCTTGCAGCGGCTAGAGATCGCTACGGCTGCGAGAGAGTTTCCGCCAACTTCTAAGAACTTCTCAGAAGGAGAAAGGAGTCTCGGGAGCCCGAGAATTTCCGAGACAACTGAAATCACTCTATCCTCCCAAGGCTCGCGAGATTGATGCGCTGAGCCGGCATCAATATGCGGACCTGTTGACTGATGAAGTTGCCGAAAAGTGGCGAGCACCGCTTTCGGATCAACTTTACGGGTCCTCCCAAGAGGGAGCTTGGAGACGGCAACGATCCTATCAGGGACTTGGTATGCGGGAAGTCGTTTTGTCATTGCAGCTTTCAGGCCGGACACGTCCACGTTACTGGGCGAGAGAAGCATGCACATGCAGCCGTTGTCCATGACGGTGAAGAGGTTCGAAACGTGGAAGGTATGTGCGAGATCCGACCCTGAGACCGCACCGTCGACATCGGCTTCAAGATTCACGAGGAATCCGCGGTTCTTCACTACTCGGTCATTGCGTCCTTGGAACAGGATTCCCAGCTCGCCAGATGGCCTGCGGAGCCATTTCCCACGATCACCTGTTCGGTAGTACCGGCCCGTTCTCCAGTTGATAAAACGCTCGGCCGTGCGCTCTGGATCGCGCCAGTATCCCCGAGCGAGGCCAACACCGCCAATGACAATTTCGCCCTCTTTGCCAGGAGATGTTATCTCCCTACCATCGTCAGCCCGTAAAAGGACGGTGCATCCTGGTATAGGGGCACCGAGAAGTTGGTTATTGAAAACCTGCAGCGTTTCATCATAGTCGAAGCGGCCGATGGACACTCCGCAGGTTGACTCGGTTGGTCCATATTCATTCAGAATAACCCAGGATGAGCCTCGTGGGTGCCATGCCGTCAGGAGGCTCTGGGACACAGTCTCGCCCCCGAGGACCATGTAGCGCAGCATGGGAAATGACGGATTCCCATTCCGACCAGGCGGAATAAGCGAGGTCAATATTGACGGCGTCAATATAACAACCCCGCAGGTTGCAAATCGGTCCTGCAGGTTGTCGATGTCGGCAAGGACTGTGGTCATCCCATGACAGAGGTACGCGAATAAGTATGAATTACAGGCTAACACGCCGTCAGCACGTTCTTTTTCATCACTTCTCTTTTGAACGTACCATCAAAGGATATTGTAAGTGCCAAAAGAGATCGAAGCCCGGGAGTCGGATGAAAAATCTTTTTTCTGGATGTGACAAAGTTCATGATAGATTCGTGGCGTAACATGACCCCTTTCGGTTTTCCAGTAGTCCCGGATGTGAATATGACGCATGCCGTATCCTCACCACCGAGATTATTGGACGAGGCGTGGCTGTTACAATCGAGGCCGGGAGGTGATCTATACAGGTCGGTGCTTGACCAGGGCCAGAGCCCACTTTGGCTAGTTGGGATTCTGGCAAACATCAGCTTTAGTTCCCGAGTTTGTGACAAGTGGAGGCTTACTTTACCAAGTATTGGAGACAATACATGGTCTGGGGGAAGAATTCGTCGGAGTAGACGAGCAGATCACCACCGATGAGCTCAAGAACACGTGTGACGTGCTCTTTGGACCATTGGGCACAATCTATCGGTACATAAGCAGCGCCGGCTTTCAGGATGGCAAGTATTCCAACGATGGCAGAGGTCGACAGCGTTGTCAAAAGAGGCACAACCCGACCCTTGGCTGAGTATGCCGAAATGTGCCATGCCAGTCGTGAAGAGAGAATGTCCAACTCCTGGAACGACACTTGGCGTGCGCCAGCGTCGATAGCAACAACTTTCGGATGCGCTGCAACAGCTTCTCGGAATGCGGAGACGATGTCAGAGTTGTTTGTCGACTGTGTCTTCGACTGTCTTGGTATCTTCGGGATCTCGAAACGAAGAGGGTTAATCTCCATAGAACGCTGGAGCGGTTGGAGTCCAGGAATTGAACGGAAAAGGCCGCCATTGTCGGCGGCGCAAAGAGTGGATGGCATGGTGTCTTGGCTGCGAACACCACAGTTCGGCAAAACACCACGCCCTTGGTACTGGTGGGGAAGAGAATGAAGTTATTTGGACGGTAGGACTCGTTTTCTTTCGTGGGCACCCCCTTCGCCTCTCATCGACCCTCGGTATGCCGCAATGATACCTCAACAGGGTCCCGACAATCCGAGCACTGCATGCATCGCTTCGACACCAACACCAACAAACCGGACGAAGAGGTACTGGAGCTATGACTCCCCACTGGAAATCCATTGATTGGGCTCTTTAGTACGACCTCTCTTCTTGGCCCATGGCAGCAACGAACGCTTCACTGCCTCCAGTCATAATTTGCGACGAACGGCCTATCTGCCGGATTTCATCATGAGCGGGGATGGCGTCCCCACTGCCAACTGTGCAGCTGTACGCAGTGCAGCCGGGATCTCCGGGTCCATCTCAAGCACCAAGCTGGTTTCGATATGCTCCCGAGCCGTCGGGGACAGAGAGATTGGTACACTGTCGCTTTGCGAAGAGGATCCGATCTGGTTGGGTATTCAAGCACCGGCTCAAATGCTGAGGATTCGTCCTCGGGGACCGACCCACTTGGATCAAACCACGCTGGTACTGTTGGTGCCGTTAATACCTAACATAGTGGTTGTTCGGGTCGCGTAGGATTATTGCCTCTGCACGCGGAGCGAGACTGCGTTGTTATGCACAGTCTCTCGGTCTCCGAGACATATGCGACCGGAACAGGACCCAAGGGAATGGGAGCCAATGAGCAACGGTATGTGTGCAATCTTTTGGTCTCGGATTCACTCGCCGAGTACCCGTGGGCCCGAATATGCGGTTGGTTGGTTGGCGTTTTCGGATAGATCGATGATGCTATCTATGTTTCTTCCCAGAACCCGGATCGCGGCAGTTCAGGTGAAAAACCTCCCGACTATCAGTGTGTCGCCCATCGCCGCCGCCAGGGAACTTACACCAACTTGTGTTCTATCATACCCGACGAACTACCTCGCACTTCTTGGCTATGGCGAATTTGATTTCTATTTGGTTTCTGAGCCCCATCGCCGTCGCCGCCGCCGTGGCGATTCTCCTGAGAAAGCGACAGCTAGTATCCGGCGCTCAATATGTTTTTGCCGGAGCTTTACATGTTAGCAGCATCTCTAAGAGCTAGAGAACATGTTACTCACAAAGACTACGTTAGAACCTCCTCCTTTGGCTTTATCCCATCAAGGATGCGGAGACCGGATCTAAGCATCTTCCATCAACGCCGTTTTGGGGCTTAGATGGGACTGGTGACGAGGCCAAGTTCCTTAATGGTCCACAGAACAGTCTGAGATGGGGCGAACTGTACGGACCGATTTATCGCATTTGGTCAGGGACCAACACTGAGGTGTAAGTCTCTCTCATAGACCTCACTCGGCTAGGACGGTTGTTTGCTCACGCGTAAGGGCCTCTGGTCAGTGTCGCCACTCGCGCGGAGCACATCAAGGCGCTTTTTCACGATTCTGATCGACACCTAAAGGCCAAGAACAACGACTCTGGGTGGTTGATGGGCGAAGTTCTTGGCCAATGTGTCGGTCTCGTCTCCGGACGCGAGTGGGTGTCGTTGCGAATGCATGTCGAGGTGCCATTTTCTCGCAAGAGCGTGCTTGAATTTCTACCCACGATCCACCAGCAGACGCAGCAGTTCCTGTCACAACTCTTTGAGCGCAGGCTCGCAGCCGATGAGAAGAAGGGGAGCGCTGTCACGATCCACGCGACCGAGGATGTCAAGATGCTGCCCTTCAACCTGGTGGCAATGCTGCTCTATGGTGAGGCGCTCTCAGCAGAAGGTCTGATTCACAAGCTTTACGACATTATACCATTGCGAGAGCGCCTGTTTCGGCACGTCATAGCAGGTGGGATCAGTCGTTTTTGGTGGTCTTCGTTCCTCCCAACAGAGACCAATAGGCTGCTCAAACAGTTTCAGAGGGATTGGCTCGCCTTCAACGAGTTGGCGTATACCAAAGCTCGCAGCTCGGGCCGAAGCGTGCCGATTGTGACTCTCTGGGACAAGGTCAAATCGGGTGAGGTGGACCAGACCCAGGTGAGTCGTGTCTCTTACTCGGGATGGCGCCTCGGACGACATTGACAACCTGCCTTAGATCCTACAGACCCTTGACGAGGTTCTTTTCGCCAACCTGGACGTCACAACTGGTGCGATTTCGTGGCTGATTGTCAATATGGCCAGCAATCGTGAGGCACAGTCCCGGCTCCACACCGAGATGTCATCGGCCCTTGGCACTGAGGGTCCTTCGGACTCGGAAGCATTTCATAATTATGTGAACTCGTCTGGCACCTTCTTGGCTGCGTGCGTGGCCGAGTCGTCGCGGGTCCGACCGGTGGCCGCCTTCAGTGTTCCACAAGCCCCCCCGACGGATCGAGTGGTTGGCGGATTTAGGATCCCCGGGAGAACGTCGGTCATGGTGGATGCGTACGCGCTCAATGTTCGTAATTCCTTCTGGGGCGCGGCACAGGATTCGGCGTCATTTCGTCCGGAGCGCTGGGAAACCCTCAAGGCGAGCGAGACTCGGTACCAAATGTGGCGATTTGGGTTTGGACCGCGGGTATGCATGGGCAGGCACATCGCCGAGAAGATGTTGCGCGTCGTGCTAGCGCTGCTTGTCTGGAACAGTGAACTGGGTCTCAAGGGGCGTGGACTGGAGGGAGGTGGGAGCTTTGACACTGATCCTGCCTCTTGGATCACACACCCCGATGTCAGCGTCGAGTGTCGGCCCAGACGTTGACGCATGCATGCAGGCGGCCGATTGAAGAAGTCACTAGCTGCAGCTCTTGTTCAGGTTGTTCGTATGCCAACCCTTCCTCCCGACCTCGGTCACCATCGCAATTGTGTTTGTTCTCCACTTTGCTCAGCTGTAGTGTATGGCAAGAGGTTTGTTTGAACCCAACACCCTCTCTGGGGAGTCTGTGCAACTGAATGCGAGGTGCCAGGTTTCGCCGGAGACCGGGGCTGACCCGGATAGTGGGGACAAGGCCCCCCCGGTGACTGCGTTAGCGGGATGATCGCTGTGTGTCTCGGCCACTCGGGGTCAGCACAGTGCAGACAGCGGACAACCGCTGCTCTTGTGGCTGTCTCACTCACTGTCCATGTCATGACGCAAATTTTGCTCTCTTGCTTTCCCGTGACGTTCATATTTTCCCCATATCCAACAAGCATCGGTACCACCGAGAATAATTCGAGTCTCGATACTGATGGATCCGATAGCTCGGGAACCGAAAACACCTTCGCCAAGATGACAACAAGCTCGGTATCCGAATGCTGGAGAAACCGCCTCGATTCCGCCCCAAGGTTCCATCGTCCTTCCACCCCACATTGACTCCTCTTCGCATTTCGACCCGACCAACGCATGGCCAACTCGCGCAGAATACGACAGCGACCATGGCAGGAGTTCCAGATCTGTTAATACTGACCCAGTCTTAATCACCATGACCACCATGGAGTTGGGTCTTCAAAACCCCTGGCGACATTTGAGCCCAGCGCGAGGGGATTCGGCGATTTCGAGGCCTGCCTGACTTGTTGTCATCTGCTGCCACCGTCACCTTGCATAATGGAGCCCCTGCTAAACGTCTTGATCGCCAACCTCCGCTATACGGCCGAGGCACTCCGGGGCCCGCTGCGCGAGCAGCTTCTCGCTCAGGCCACGGCGCCGGAGCGGAAGGAGCTGCCCGACCAAACCTTCGTTGCCCTCGCCGGCGAGGCCCAGAATCTGCTCGACGAGGTCAACCTGCTGCTGCAGCCGCCCGTCGAGACTATTGCTGACAATTTCTTTGGTAAGCCAGTCGCTGGGTACCTAGCTAGACCAGCTTGACCGGTCTGTGATTCAAAATGGTGCATATATGATGCTTACGTCGCCGCACTAGCCTTCTTCAATACCAAGTGTTTGTGGACTGCTGTGTCACTCAACATCCCCGACCTTCTCCGCGATGGCCCGAAGCCGATCGGCGAGCTTGCCACCCTCGCCAAGGCGGACGAACTCCGGCTCAACCAGGTCCTGCGCTTCCTCAACGGTCGCGGTATATTCGATTACAATGCATCCAAAGGCATTTACAGCAACAATGTCGTCTCAAGCTTGCTCCTAAAGGATCATTGGTCACAGTGGTGGAGGTGGACAGACGTTTACGGGAACGACTACTACGACATGGCACAGGGCCTGGAGCGGAGCATGGTCGCAGGTTGCCCTCGAACCGCAGCCCAGACCCACTACGACACGGACAAGAGCATCTTTCAGTACTTCAAGGACACGAACCAGATGGAGAAGATGCTCAAGTGCATCGCGGCTGGTGGCCTTGCGCAAGCCCCAGGTATGACGCAAGACTACAGCTGGGCCGACATTGCGGCAAGCGGCGAGAGGCTGCTCGACGTTGGCGGCGGTTCCGGCGGCTTCATGACCTCGCTGCTACGCGCCTATCCGGACCTTAAAGGCGCCGTCTTGGACCAAGAGAGCGTCATCAAGACCTTCACCCCCTATTTCCGTGAACCCCAAGGCCAATTTGCCGACGTTGGGGACCGCTGTGAGCTCATTGTTGGCGACTTCTTTGGCGAGATACCACCCTTCAAGTACTACAGCATCCGTTGGTGCCTCCACGACTGGCTAGACGAGCAGGTCGTCCAGATTCTTGGCAACATCCGCAAGGGAATCATTGAGGGCCCTGATAGCCGTCTGGTCGTCATTGAGATGGTGCTCACTCAGAATCGCACTGGCTCCATATCGCGGTACGGCGACGTGGCCATGATGGTGTCGTGCGCTGGGCGTCAGAGAACCGAGGATGAGTGGAGGAGCGTAGCCGAGCCCGCTGGGTGGAGGTTGGCCAAGGTCGTACCATTGCGGAACTGCTGGGCTAGTGCCATCGAGCTGCGTCCAGCGGGGGAGCCGAATGCTCACAGCAATGGGGTCAACGGCGCCGCCAGTGTCAATGACACGAGCCAAGACACGGTTGCGGCGAGTGATGTTGACGGCCTCAACGGCATCAAAGGTGCCAACGAGGACATCACAGCGATGAGTGAGGTCAACGGCGCCAATGGTGCAAGCGATGCCACACTTGCTGCGAGCGAAGCCAACGCTGTCGACGGCGTCGCTGGTACAAGTGAAAGCATGGCTGTGGCTAGCGAGGTCAGCGGCGCCAGTGGCGTCAATGGCTCAACTGAAGACATTGTTGTGACTAGCGAACTGAACGTCGACAACATTGCTGGTACAAGCGAAGAAAAAACTGTGGCTAGCGAGATCAACGTTGTCCGCGAGGATAACGATGATAACGGCGTTAGTAGTACAAGCGAGAAAACCGGTATTAGCCAGGCTAATGATGTCAATGGCGTCAACACGGCGGCCCCGGTTCCTGTAACTGAGAGTACTTCATAGGATACCATTTTCAAACTTAGCAGACAACACATATTGCGTGCGTCTATGTGTCTTATGTTTGAATCAATACAATCTGTCATGTCGCACCCGAAGCACAACGGCGGCCCACTCCCTGTTGCGTCTTTTACAATGCCGCTTCCCAGCCGCGCTTTGCTGTCACTCACCTCGCCCGGCATAGCCCCCCTCTTCGGACTACTTGATGACCCCGACTATTTTCTCTATTCCTCCAGAGGGGGCGGGTTTGTGCCCCAATAGCGCATATTTTGACATTTGGTTTCATAACGGCAATCATGGTGAATTAGAACGTCGATTGCGCGGCGCAGCTTGAGGAGACAAAAGTCGGACAAAGCTGCCAAGATGGCGATATGCACCTCGACTGAAGCAGAAAACCCGACGCACAGGGTAGGCAACGGGTTCGCTCTACGAAGACTCGGTAGCCAATGACACTGGCGAGCGGGGTCGGACTTGGTGTGGTGTGTTCTGCGTTGTCACCGCAAAGGGGAAAGGGCTGGCGCCATGGGGACAGGCCAGACACTCACTAAGGGATAGTGTAGTTGTAATTTGCCAGGGTGTGCGTGCTAAGTGCATACCTTCTTGGACAGTTTTTTTTCACCTTTCTCTTTTGCGCACACCCTTGCGTTACACGTGTTACACCGTCACTCGATTGTGAGAGGGGGGTCGTTCCAGAAACGAACAAGTCCCCGATGCTTCTCATTGGTTAGTTGCGCGAAGTTATGGGGTGCGGCAGAACCCGACGGTATGGGTCCAACTGGAGCCAGTTCCGGGTTCCCCCCCGCCCGAGCCGTGACCGCCGATTCAACACAGAAGAAAGAAGAAGGCGGTTTTCTTTTCCCCTCCCGTCTCTCCCTGCGCTTCCCGTATGGCCTTCTCCCCAATCCTTTTTTAGGTGTTTTTTTTTGGCTCATGTCGTGATGCCTGCCACGCTTCCGGTTCGCATCCCTGGCCCCAGAGCCTGCTCTAGGTTCCCACCGCAACCCCGGTCGCGAATTCGCAATTGGGTTGCACCAACGTCCAGCGACCCCAATTGATTGGGTAGCCCCGCCGCGGACCGGTCCCACGCGGGTGTTGCCCTTGCCCTCATTCGCTTGGCCCTCCCTGTTTTTCTTTTTTTCTTTTCCACTCCTTTTCATTGCACTCTCTCACTCTGGCTGGAGTGGTCGGAACTAGACCCCCCTCATTCCTTTCCACAACAAAACACACCCACACCCGCCCCCTACACTACACACCCGGCGCCGCCGCTTCCGCCCAATGGGCCCTCAGCAACAGACACACCGTGGACCCAGCGGTTCCTTCAACGGTTAACATAGCGTAGTACCGCCGCTCGGTGGCATTGAACGGGTTCGGCAGTCGCAGGGGATCCAGCCCTTGTCCTACCCCGCAGGACGTGGGGCAGCTGGCACCAGTGTTGTGCTGCAGCGTCTGGCAGCGCCTGCAAGAACGGATGGATTGGTGCGTGGCTTGATCGTCCAGGTTGGCTGATGCGAACCTGACCTTGTCCCAAACCGCTGAGGTGAAGATAAGGCCCTCCTCCGCGGGGAGTCCACAGAGCGAGGGCTGGAAGGGAAGGAGGGGAAGGGGGCCCTGGGAGGCGGGAGGGGTGCACCTTCCCACCCCAGACGCCGTGCACATGGCCGATGGCCCTGGAAAACAAGAAGGAGTGTCGAGACACAGGTTCGCTCCTTCTTCGTCATCTGCCCGAACCCATATTTTCTTTTTTTTTTCCTTTCTGTGTGTCTCTCTCTTCTCCATCCCATCTCCTCTTTCACCGACTTCCCCTTGTCCTTGTCCCTCCCCCCCTCCCCCTTCCTGCCCCCAACCAAGCCAGGTCCGGGCGGATTCCACGCTCTTTCCCAGCCATGGAGGGGTACCCGACCATGACTGCAGGCGGTCAATACCTAGACATGGCGCCCGAGTTCCCCTGCTCAAGTCCTCCTTCCGCGGCGCCGGCTTATTCTACCCTCCCGCGGCCCAAGCCCCGGCCGGTCAAGTACCGCTCGACGTGCGACAATTGTCACCGCCTCAAGGTCAAGTGCGGCCAGGAGAAGGACAGTTGTTCACGATGTCGCGCCTCGGGGGAGAAGTGCGTCTACGGCATCTCACAGCGCAAGGGCAAGCCCAAGAGCGTTCGCGATGCCGCTGCCGCCCGCCGCACTATGAGGCTGGCCCACCAAGGGGTGCCCGCCCATCGTAGCCAGGTGATGTTCGAATTCTGCCACATGGACGACCCAATGGCTTTCCAGATGCAACTGCCCTCGCCAACCTCGCCTTCGTCGACGGCACCGCACCATACCCTCGCCCAGCATCGCTTCCAGGACGGCGGCGGGCCTTCGGGCCTTGGCGACTACCATCTCATGGGCACCATAGGCCTTCCGGACATGGGCTGGGACAACACTATCATCGCAGCCGAGCCCGCGCGGGGAAGGAGCACAAGCCCCGGTGCGGGGGCTTTTGAGCCGAGAAGGGCTTCCCAGTCCGACGATCTCTCCTGTTCCCCACCTCACAGCGCCGCTAGCAGCCGACACTCCCACCTCGACGCTCTCTATACCGCTTCGGTCAACACCCACATCGCAGAGCCAGCGGCCGATTCCGCGGACCAATCCTCTCTCGCTTTCACTGTGCCGCCACCAGTGCTTCCCTCGTGCACCCCATCCTTCTTCAGGCCACCACAGCGTTGCAGTCATGAGGCCTTCCTCCTCGAGAGGCTCGTCAACATTGAGGCAACGTCCAATCCGCCCTCGCAACCGCCTTCCGAGTCAGGCTCCACACGGCCTGACGATGGCGCTCTCGACGAAGGCCGAAAGTTCAGCCTGTCATTTGAGCAACTCCTTTCGCTGGGGCAATCCACACTACCCCCTCCCACAACACTGAGCATCCTTGCTTGCGACAGCTGCGCCGTGAACCCCTCAATCACGCTCTACTTTATCCTTTTGATCAACAAGGTCCTGGCGCTCTACGTCACCTTCCTCGAAGGCTGTCGAGCATCCACTTCTTATACTGATATCTCATCGTCGCAAAAATCGGCACCATCGACACCAGCATCGACTACTTCGTCGTCGTCGGCATCGTGGGGCGGTCTCAACCCTCTGAGTATCTGTCCGTTATCGCCGCAGTTGGCCAAGGGACCTGCCTCGGCCCCGTTTCTAGAAGCTTTTGGTCTCTCGACGACGGAGCAAACTGCTGTTCTCAAACTCTTATTGAAATCGCGGTTAGGGGATCTCCGGACTCTGATCATCAAACTACGAGCCCGGGTGGAGGAGTCGGGCTGCATGCAGAGAGCGTGCGAACCGGTAGTGGTTCACGTCGGGCAGCGATTAGATGCTGTGGAGGAGGAACTGGACGGTGTGTTGTGACACATCGATTTTGTTGCTTCATTCGGCGTTGCATAGGTTGGTGGGCGTGTCATCTCAGCGACGGCGTTATGAGTTCTGTTCAAGCGGGCGTCGCATCCGGCTTCTGCTTTCATTCCGTGATTAGTTCTCTGCTTCGTTGATCTTCTCCGATTTGCATCGATTTCGTGCTTTTGGTTTTGGTATATGATTGATAACGATGACGATGGATATGAAATGAGGGGGTTGGATAGTATTGGTTTGACTCACACACCCAGGATGATGTAAATGGATTTTACCCCGACAAGTGCGGAAAGCTTTGGGTAGTACATGGTTGATAAGTAATGCCAGATAGTTCAAAAAAGGGACGACTCGCGATGACTGGATGAAATGAGGTTCAAATAAGAGCGACGAACCGGGTGGGCGTGTCTGATGGGTAACACAGGGCGGGGGAAGACGCATCGCAGCGCGGCGGATGGAGACAAGTGGACGCCACAGGAATTGGGAGACCAAGACTCGGTGCCCAACTAGAACTGCAGCGTGCGCCGTGCCACACCACACACGCACATACATAAGTAGGTACATACTGTGCTTTGTGCAACCGAATCCGCTGTGTGTAGTTCGTAGCTACCGATCTGGATCTGGCCCGTTTTCCGACAGATGATGCGAGGTTTTTTTTTTTTTGGGATTTGTTGACCCATCCATTTATGCCAGTCCGAGTATGATCGATTTGAAAACGACGTGGACGTCTGTTGGATTCATGCAGCCATGCCATGTCAGTTCGAGGTCCTTGGGGATTTGTGTTTTGTTTCCATTTTTCTCAATATCTCAAGTCCCAGTTTGCTTCTTGTACTTGACATGTATACAACCTTGGGTGCGTTTAGCACATGTAGGTAGGTGGGTACATGTATGTACGTATTGATGTGTGTCCTGGTTGTATGTCTTGGTTGTATGTCTTGGTTGTATGTCTTGGTTGTATGTCTTGGTTGTATGTCTTGGTTGTATGTCTTGGTCGCTTTTCGCTTAGACGCTAGACCGGCCACCTGCTCTGGTACAGTGCCTACCTTACATAAATGTAACTAGCTCGAGAGCACAGTACAGTACAGCACAGGACGGTACAGCTGCACATACGCGGCCAAGCTATCTTACCTACCCTAGGTAGGCAGGTAGGCAGGTAGGCAGGTAGGCAGGTAGGCAGACAGGTAGGTAGGTAAGTAGGTAGGTATCATTTGAGTAAAAGTACCTAGACAGATAGATATAGAAGGCGAAGGGGAAAGCTAGAAAAAAGTGATGTGAAATAGTGAGAGACTGGAGGGAAAGAGAAAGAGATAGAGAGAGAAGAGAGAGGCAGACTCACCTCTATGCGCTGGATGCACAATACAATACATCATACATACATAACATACATAACATACCCCACCACGGCGGTTATTTCCTCCCCTCCTAGGCCGGCCCCCTCTCCCCCCACTTGAAACTGCAGCTTATGTTTTGTGTCTGGCGTTGGCATTGGCGTTGGCATGTGTTTGTTTCGTGTGGATTTTATTTTTTCTCAATGGCAAGACAGGACAGGTCAGGACTTGGCAGATGCGTGGGCTGTTCCTTCCCTCATCCCTCAGCCGTCCGTCATCCACCTCCTCCAACCTAGGTAAGTTGATGATTGGTGGGTGGGATGATGTGGATGTAAGGGCGAGCTTAGTTTGGGGCGGGATGGTACATGTCAGATGAACGAGTGAGTGGAGTGAGTGGTTTTTTTTTTTTTAAACGAGGTAAGTAGGTACCTAGGTAGATAAGCATGTGATGAGTATGAGGCCACTTGGGCGGACGGCACGGCACGACGGACGGGGGCGGATGCACTTTGTTGTTGTGTGTTTGCACTGTTGGTGGGTGGATATGTTGTTGGTTCGGCTCTTGGATGGTATTGGCAGGTGCTTGGTTTTTGCGCTGTATGTGTTTGCCTCTTACATGCCTGGAAAGGTACCTACCTTACCTATCTATTGATGTATGTATGTATGTAAGTAATACCTACATGCTTAGATGATACATACATGTCTGCTGTAGGTCCTGTCCCGCATTGCGTTGACATGAACCCACCGAACTGAACGGGCGAAGGGCCCAAAGGTTCGATTCATGCAAAACATCAAAAACCCTCCAATCCTGTCCAGTCCATTCCGATTGTTGTTTTACTCGTTTCGGATCAAGGAACTAAACTAGTTATTACCCGGGCATCCATCCATCCATCCATCCATCCTACCTACCTACGGATACCTACCTGCGAGGCAACTGCAAGAAAACTGCATTCCCGCGCTTCGGCTTCGCTTCGTGTTTCCTCGACTGGAGCGGCCGCTGGAGCGGCCGCCGCAAAACATGAAAGTGAGGCGCAAGTGGGGAGGAAAGAGGGGGCTCGGCCCGAGCATGGTTGCAGTGAAGGCGTCTATTGATCTCCTCATTGAGGAGACAGAGGGGGGCCACATGAACTCTATCTAGTAGATAGTGGAGAGAGAGAGAGAGAGAGAGACATGAGGCAATAGTTTTCAAAGGGTTTAGATCTCGCTCTTGCATGTGAAGTGAGACATTGAAAAAAAATCCTTCTCGCCTATTTTCTAAAATGAGGCGGGTCTGAGACTCTGAATCCGTTTCTTTTCTTTTGCGTCTACAGTCTGATGTTATTATGGTTCAGTCAGGTAACTGTTAGCGAAAAAGCTGCCTACCTACCTAGGTAGACAAACTAGACTATCCCGAAAAATCGTCGAGTTTCGCTTTTATCATGCCGTAGCATCCATTTTTGCGGCGCGACTAGACACGACCAAGTGTTGAGCAGCCAGCAGTTGTGCTGTGCGGATGCATCATGTGTTTGTGAGGCAAAAGTGGACTCTTGACTTGGACACAAACAAGGAAGGTGGGGGTTTGTCCACGTTGGACTTGCTTCTTTTCCCCTCTTTTGATGTCTTGGCCACATCTCTCTCTCTCTCTCTCTGCGTTTCCTACCTAAGGCATCTCTCCTCTTTCTGAAAACAAAACACGCCCAGTTTCATGCATGGCTTGTATCTTTCGTCATCGGTGGGGTTTCTAGACATGGATCCAACAGCCTGCGAACGTTACAAAGCATTGATGCAACTTTCGATGAGAAGACATTGCTTTTTTCTTCTTCTTCTTCTTCTTCTTCTTTGAGAACCCACCGTCCATGCCTGCGTTCCCCCCACTGCTACGAGTGGTTGGCGCCGAGTCGCGGAATGCGCGGTAATCCACCGCGCAGATAAACGCACCTCTCGGGATCCGAGCACCGCATCTACGGTGTGGACGCTGTGGATGCGGCCACTTAGTGAGGGCAAAGAGCATGTAGGTGAGTGGATAGCTCGCGGGAACGTGGCACGCGCCCGCTTGCTTGCTTCCTTACGTGCTTGCCCCTCCCGTGGTTTGCCTGACTAGTCGTTGCCTACTGTGCTGGCTGCATTTATGGCCATTGGTCAGATCATGCAGCCAGCAGCGACCTGTTTTGTTGGCACCCCCCAATCCACATCAAAATATGTCGGGTACCTACCTAGTGGAGGTCACAGGTCGCAGGTGTCGTAATAATGGTTTTCCATGTGTTGGTGGCATCGCTCGGCTCGAATACCTGATGGAGAAAAAGTCTTTCCCCCGTTCCGTTTTTCCACTCTCTAGAATAGAATATGCTGTGGATCACTGAACACAATGTTGCAGCGACAGCGCAAGACAGCCGACAACTCTTACCGAGCATTTCAAACTCACAAACACGATTCAATATGATCCTCATGCGCGGGTGGCGACCTCTACAACGTAAATATCAAGTCTAGTCAGGTTGGAGTGAAGTCAACTCAAGGTGCGCCGCCCCTCACTCATCAGCATCCTTCTCGTGTAACAGCCAACCAACCAACCACAACCCACTTCTTTTACCATCTTATTCTTTACGAGGAGGGGAACCGCGGGGACGTACCTAGAACCACGGAAACCTTATTTAGGGAAACTGGTAAAAAAACAACTGCGCGACAAGGTAAGCACCTAGTAGGTAAGCACGGCTCGCTCCCAGTCGGCTCCCAGTCGCACACACACACAGAAACCCCAGATTTTCGGATTTCTCCCCGTCTTT
>Ga0247763_1000065_pt1 | contig 46221 bp, 29 predicted proteins | sample UWRJL141409B4_FD_179926 | JGI IMG/M metagenome (GOLD analysis project Ga0247763, IMG submission 179926) | Plant litter microbial communities from Arlington Agricultural Research Station in Wisconsin, United States - UWRJ-L141-409B-4 | ecosystem: Environmental > Terrestrial > Plant litter >... | reverse complement strand
TGCTTTCATCCGTGTCGCGCAGTTCCCGAGCGCCGGCGGCGACCACTGGGTCATTGTCGAGGCCACCGAGAACGATGGCGGTGAGAGAGTTCGCCCGGTCGGGGGTCAGTTCTCGCGCTGGGCGCCGGGTTCCGACGGCCCGTCGGCGCAAGACTGGACAGACTGGAATCAGAGCAACGCGGAGACTGTCGCCGGCGCGTGGGAGTGCGTCGAATGGCAGATCAACGGGGCGAACGGCGGCAACGACATGCTGCTGTGGGTTGACGGGCTAGAGGTGCGCCCGATCGATCGCGGAAACTTCAGATTGCCCGCCGTCAACACGCTCTGGCTCGGCTGGGTCGTCTTCCAGAACAGCCAGCCCCCGAATTTCGACGTCCGCATCGACGACGTGGTGCTCTCCTCCGAGCGCATCGGCTGCGACTGACGCGCCCGCGAAGCCGCATCGCGAGTTGCCCGGCCGCCGCCGCGCGGCAACAATCGCCGCATGTCGTCGCCCGGGTCCGCACAGACCGTCGACCCGGGCCTCGTCGAGCGCTCGCGCGTGCTCGCCCTGGTGCGCCGGCACGGCTGGAACGCCACGTCGTTTCAGGTGCTCGAGCGGGGTTACTGCTACTGGTTCGATGGCGATGATGCCTGCGTCGCCTACGTCGATACGGGCTCGGCGTGGGTCGCGGCGGGCGCGCCGATAGCGGCGGAAGAGCGGCTCGGGACGGTCGCTCACGCGTTCGTGAGCGCGGCGGCTCGGGCCCGTCGCAGCGCCTGCTTCTTCGCAACGGAGCAGCGCTTCGTCGGCGTCACGGGATTTCGGCACCTACTCATCGGCGAGCAGCCGGTGTGGGATCCGCGGCGCTGGCGGGCCACGCTGGATCAGGCGCCCAGCCTGCGCGAGCAGCTGCGGCGCGCTCGCGCGAAGGGGGTGCGCGTGAGCGCGGTCGGGCCGGCAGACTACGCGCCCGGTTCGCCCCTGCGCCGCTCGGTCGAGGCGCTGATCGCGAGCTGGCAAGGTTCGAAGGCGATGCCGCCGATGGGGTTCCTGGTGCGGGTCGAGCCCTTCGAGCTGGCCGACGAACGCCGCCTGTTCGTCGCGACCCTCGAGGGCGGGCGAGGTGAGGAGGGCGCTCGGCTCGTGGGGTTTGCCGCGGTCGTGCCGGTCTACGCTCGCAACGGTTGGTTCATCGATGACCTGATCCGATCGCCGACGGCGCCCAACGGGACGACGGAGCTGCTCGTCGACGCGGCGATGAACGACGCTGCGGCCTCGGGGAGCGATTATCTGACGCTGGGCCTCTCGCCGCTGGCGGGCGACGTGGCGCCGAGCTTGAGCCTCGCTCGCCGCTACGCCACGCCGCTCTACGATTTCCGTGGGCTGTGGGCGTTCAAGGCCAAGCTGCGCCCCGAGCGCTGGATGCCGATCCATCTCTCTCATCCGGCGGGGCGCTCGGCGCTCGGCGCCGTGTATCAGAGCCTGCGCGCGTTCGCCCGGCGTGGTCTGCTGCGGTATGGCCTCGAGACGCTGCTGCGCGGACCGGATGTCGTGCTGCGCGCGTTCGCCCTCGCGCTGATCCCGTGGACGTTGCTGCTGGCGAGCCTGCCGTCGGAGCGCTGGTTCCCGGCGCCCTGGGTGCAATGGGCCTGGGTGGGGTTCGATCTGGCGCTCGCGACGTCGCTCCTGGTGTCGACTCGAGGTTTTCGCTCGTGGCTGTCTCGCGCGATCGTGGTCGCCGTGAGCCTCGATGCCTGTATCACCTCGGTTCAGGCGATTCTCTTCAACGTGAGGCGAATCGAGGGGTTTGCCGACGCGGCCGGAGTGCTGCTGGCCGTGCTGGCGCCGCTCTTGGCGAGCCTGGTCCTTGCCAACGCCGATCGACGTGCACGTCGAGTTTACGGTCATTAACGTTCAGCCCGCGGCCACTTCGGCCGTCCTGCGGTGCGTCGGACCGAGCGCCGTCGGTAGCGTCTGCTCCGACCCTCCAGCATCCACCGAGGAATGTCAGCCCCAAGTTTGGACGGATCTCCCCTGCTTTCGACCGGCGCGAGCGGCGCGCTCACGGGCCGAGCCGGGGCCGCGCCGCGTGTGCTGTACGTGGAGGGCAGCGCCGGAGTGGCCGATCTCGAGCATCGCATCGACGCGAGCTTCGAGCTCGTGCGCGAGGCGAGCCCGACGCGCGCGCTCGCGCGGCTCGAGTCCGACGGCGATTTCGCGATCGTCGTGTGTGACGAGAATGTCAACGGCTCGTCGGGGCTCGAGCTGCTCGCGGCGGTGCGCCTGATCGCGCCGACCTCGGCGCGCGTGCTGGTCAGTGAGAGTCTGGCGCGCGGAGCGTCGCCCCGCGCCCTCGAGCTCGTGTTTCGCTGCCTCTCGCCGCACACCTCGTCGGGCGAGTGGCGCCGCGCGATGGTCGATGCGTTCGACTACCATCAGCTGCTCGCGTCCTCCCCGGCGCAGCCCGTGGAGGTGGCCCGTCCCGAGCGGGCGGCGATGCCGCCGCCGGCGAACCCGGAGGCCAAGGCGCGGCGCTCGCCCGCGCCGAGCGCCCCCGCCGCTCCATCCGAGCTGTCGAGCCTGGGCCTCGACACGCCGTCCCCCGAGCTGATCGTGATCGAGCCCAACGCACGTCGGGTGGGCCTCCAGGTGGTGGGGCGCTTCGTCGAGCTGTTGCCCGGGCTGACCGTGGTCGGGCGGAGCCGCACCTGTCACATCCCGATCCCCGACCCGCAGATCTCGCGCCGCCACGCGACGTTCTCCAACAATGGGCGGGAGGTGCACGTGCGCAACGCCAGCCAGACGAACGGCGTGCGGGTGAACGGCGTGCTGATCGAGCGCGACGTGGCGCGCCTGCTGGCCGTAGGCGACCGCATCATGCTCGGTTCACACGAGATCGAGCTGTGCGGCCTCGGCGACTACTGCCCCTCGTTCGAGCCAACGCAGAGCACTTCGCAGCTGGAGCCGACGCCTCCGGAGCCCGTCAACAGGTCGACGCTCATCACCCTGGCGCGCGTTGCCGAGAAGTACTTCGTGCTCGGACAGGCGCGCGAGGCCGAGCGCATCCTCAGGCCGCTGCTCGAGGGCCTGCTCCGCCACTGCGAGTCGGGGCACGAGCCCGGCAAGGGCGACATCGAGCTCGCGACGGACCTGGTGCTGCGCATCGCAGAGACGAACCACGCGGGCGAGTGGGTCAACTTCATTTTCGAGCTGTATACTGCGCTCAAACGGCCCATGTCGCCCGAGCAGGTCGAGCGTCTCTGCCGGGTGGCACCCGATAGCCAGGGCGTCAAGATGAGCGCCTTTCGCAGCTACCTCGATGTGCTCGGCAAGGTCATCGATCGGCTGGGGCCGAAGGAGCGCTTCCTGGTGCGGCGCATCCAGGGGCTCGAGACGCGGCTCGTGATGTCGGCGCACGTCTGAGGGCCACCTAGGCCTCGAGGGCCTCGAGCGGGCCGCGGCGAGGGCGCCAGAGCCGGTTGCTCATCGGCAGATCGGGGCGATGCTCACGCTGTCGATGTACAGGTTCCTGTCGTCGTCGTTGGTCTTGTCGTAATAGTCGTTGTCGAACCAGAGACCGATTTCATGCGCGCCGGTCCCGATCAGCCCGAATCGGTAGTCCGCGAAGGCTGCGCTGTCGACCAGGGTTTCTCCGATCGTTTCGCCGTCGACCGTGACCACCAGGCGAGGCCACGCGCCACCGCCGAAGCGGCTGCGCGCGCGCACCGAGATCACGGAGCGCTCGCTGCCGAAATCGTGCATCCGCAGCAGAGCGCCCTTGGTCAGCAAGAGCCAGCCTTCGTTCGAAGGGACGCCGCTCGTCGCAGAGCAGCTCTCGGCGATGTATGACACCTCGCCGCTTTCGCAGCTGCTCTGCAGCATGTCGCTGTCGCCATCGTAAAAGGCATCGCCGTCGAGAGTCGCGGCCGGCGCTTCAGCGACGCCGGTCTCCCCGGCCAGGGCTCGTACCAGCATGCGCTCGATGGCGTCTTTCGTACCTCGGCGCTCGGGAGCGGAGCGACCCGACCCCGGCGCGCTGGCCGCGGAATCCACGGCGCCGTCCCGAGGCGTCTGGGCTGCGTCCCTCGCGTCTCGATCGGGCCCGGCGAACGCAGTGGCCCCCTGGATGGCCAGAGCGCAGGCGAGCGCGGAGCCGGCGACCTTCAGCGAAGCGTGCATCGAAGGTAGGTGCTACGACGCCGCGCTGGCGTCAACGGGGGCACCCGCAATCTAAACCCGCGTTAGCGCTCGGGTCGTTCCCGGCGAGCGGTCGTCCGCGTCGCTGCTCGAGCGTTCGCCCGCGACGCGCTCCGGGGAACGAGCCTGAGGACCCAATGAGGCATGCTCGGTGCCCTGGGACGTCGAGGCGCCCTCGCCCGCAAGTCCTTCGATGAGCCGCTGGTGAAACTCCGTCAATCTGAGTAAACGCTGCGCACGATGAACGAGGAGACCGGCTCAGCCCCGCCCCCGCAGCCCGAATACGAGGTGACGTCGCGCGACGTGGCGGACGGTCGCGTCGGCCTGGAGAGCGAGGTAGCGGTGCATCGCTGCCGGCATTGCGACGTGGAGTTCACGGATCGCTACCATTTCGATTGTCCCGAGTGCGGGCGCGAGGGCCGCCCCTCGACGCGCTGCCGACGTTGCGCCGGGCCGCTCCAGCCGCGCCTCTTTCGATACAGCGCCGAGGGCCCTCGGGGCCGCGCGACGAAGCTGCTGTGCGGCGTGCGCTGCCCGGCGTGCGATGCCAGCGCCGTCGAGGAGCATGATCTCGACGCGCTCGATGCGCTGGCGGAGGTCGCGGTCGGTTCGCTCGAGCTGCTACCGGAGGCGGGGATCTCAGCGCCGAGCGGCTCGAGGTGCTGGCCGACGCAGACGTGTGCGGCGCTGGTGAGCCCGAGCAGATCGAGAAGCGCGCAGGCGGGATGGTGCTGCGCGTGGGAGAGCCGAGCGCTTTGTTCGAGACGGCGCTCGCCGTCGTCACCGAGCAAGATCCGCAAGACATCTTCTCGCCCACTCTCTCGCTCGAGCCGGGCCCTCCGTACTCGCCAGCCCAGCGTCACACATTCCATCTCCTGCTCGCCGAGGTTCAGCGCGAGCTCGGAGCACCCGTCAGCTGCTGGTCGGCGAGCGTCGGCCTCGCCGAAGAGCCGCTGATCGACGCGGTCTTGACCGAGCAACTGATGCAGCTCGACGATCGGGGCGGCGCCCTCGCGCTCTACCACGCCATCGCTAGCGGCCACGCACCCGGTCGCTTCGTCAACAGCGTGCGCCTGCTCGCCCGCGTGGTGGGCGTGCCCGCTGACGGCGACGTGACCGGGGCTTTGCGCTCTCGTGTCGGTGCGCTGCCACAGCCACCGCTCGAGATCTTGCAGCGGCTGTGGCTCGCCATGCGGCCGGGGCAGACTTTCGACGAAGAGCGCGTGTACGACTCGATGCGGGCATTTCATGCGCGCTACTCGGCGCTCGATCCGCCCGGGAGCCCTCCGCGTCTGCCCTGGGAGGAACCCGACTACGACGGCTACGCGGCGTGGCTGCGCCGGCTCGTCTCGGCGCTGCTCCCGGGCTCCGTCCCCTGAGTCGCGTCGGGCAAGTCGCCTCGGGCGCGCCGCCTCGGGCGCGCCGACAGCGTGGCGGGCCGCGCAGTTTCGAGGTAGGGAGCACCTCGCATGGCCCAACACACCGACGGCGAGCCGCGCCATGGATCCTATCTCGACGTCAACACGCACAAAGACATGCTGCAGGACGTGGTGCGAACCTCGGCCTATGCAGAGGCCATACGCGCCGTCGTGAAGCCGGGCCAGCGCGTCATCGACTTCGGCTCGGGGACGGGCGTGCTCGCGATCTTCGCGGCGCGCGTGGGCGCCCAGGTCGACGCGATCGAGCGTACGGCGATGGTGGTCCACGCGCGTGAGATCGCGCGGCGCAGCGGCTGCCCTGGCATCCGTTTTCATCACGCCGACCACGATTCTTTTCGCAGCGAAGGATCGGTAGACGTGATCGTGAGCGAGTGGATGGGACACGCGGTGTTCTACGAGTCGATGCTCGAGCCGCTGATCGACGTGCGCCGGCGCTGGCTCGCGCCCGGCGGCGTGATGGTGCCGAGTCGGCTCGACCTGGCATGCGCGCTCGTCACCGATGAGGCGTTGTACGAGGATGGCAGCTTCCTCGAGCGCCGCCCGTACGGCATCGATTTCGGCCCCATCGCAGGGCTGCCGTTGCGCCAGAGCCGACTGGTCTCGCTCGATGAGCACCAGGTCGCGACCCCATGTTGTGCGCTCGGCTCGCTCGACATGCAGCTCATCGAGCAGACGCCCGCTCTGCTCGAGGGCACGCTGCTGCCCGCCGCGGATACGTCTGCCTTTGGCTTGCTCGTGTGGTTCGAGGCCGAGCTGGCGCCGGGCGTCACCCTGGGCACGGGTCCACACCACCCGCCGACACATTGGCGCCAGGTGTTTCTGCCGTTCCCACAGCCGCTTGAGGTGGTCGCGGGCCGCCCGATCACCCTATCGATCGCGCCGCCTCGAGACGTCGAGGCCCAGCACGCCACCTGGGCCTGGGCGGCGAGCGACGGGGCGCAGAGCATCCGCGTCGACGAGCGCGAGAGCTGGGTACTGAGCTCGGGCTCGGGGCGCGCGGGGCTCTGACGCCGCGCGCCGGGCGGGGGCTCGTACGGCGATTTTCCGCGCCGTTGCCGCGCGCCCGCAGACGGGCGACGGAGCGCCCTGCAACGACACGTGCCGGCGCATTGGCCGGCGCTCGCGCGTAGCGATTTTGGCGGGTCCGGGCCGTGCCCCGCTGCAACTCGCGTTGCCGCTGGCGCCGCGATCTGAGTCATACTCGAAGGTCTCGGTGTCGATGCGCGCGTACTCTGCCCTCTGCCTTTGTGTCGCGGTGGCAGCGGGCTGCAGCCCGAACGGTGTGGCGTCGGCCGGCCCCGATCGCCCGTTGGAGGCATCGGCCGCCGCGCCTCGCTGCGCGCCGTTCGCGGAGACCGATGGGCCCGTGCCCCGAGTGGCCCCCGAGCAGCTGACGCTCGAGTATTGGCTCCGCCAGCTCGGCTCGCGCGTCGACCTCGACGAGGTGTTGCTCGACCCGAAGGGTATCTCCGCGCTCAACGCGTCCGCGCCAATCCCTCGTGACGACTACCATCCGCAGCGCGACCTGGTCGCGCCGCTCGACATCCAGAAGCTCTCGCGAGAGGTGCTCGACCGGCGCACCTGGGCGAGAGAGAAGCTGTCAAAGCGTGAGCTCGTCGACGCCCGGGGGGCGCCGTTGCCTGCCCCGGCGCTCGCCATCCTCGAGCAAGACGTGGCCCTCGACGCGGTCACCCCCGAGCTGCGCGTGGCGCTGGCCGAAACGGTCATCCACTGCGCGCCGATGCCCGAGTCGTTCTATGCGCCCTCGCTCGATCTGCGGCTCGACCGCAACGCCTGCAGCGCCCTGCGCGCGCAGGACGTCGTGCGCGTGATCGCGCAGTGGCCGAACGGCATGAAGCTGGTGGAGGCGCCCTACTCCTACGGCTGGATCCCGGGCGACGCGGCCCTGTCCCCCGTCGTCCCGCAGAAGCTCGCGGCGGCGTTCGCGCACGGTCCGAGAGCGCAGGTGGTCGGCGGTGATCTCGGGGTCGTCGATGGCACAGACACGGTGCACATCAGCCCGGGCACGCGCTTGCCCGCGCTCGACGAGCAGGCCAAGCGAGCCCACGTCGCCACCGTCCACGGCTTCGTGTCGACCGCCGCGAAAGACGCCGCGCAGCTGCGGTCGACGCGCCGGGGTCTCACGAGGCGCGCGCTGCTCGAAGAGGCGTGGCGCTACGTCGGCACGCCCTACGGGCTCGGCGACACGGCCGGAGGGCGCGATTGCTCGCGGCTGCTGCTCGACGTATTCGAGTCTTTCGACCTGCACCTGCCGCGGCACAGCTCGTGGCAGAGCCGCGCTGGCTCGTTCTGGATCGACACCGAGCGGGTTAAGGTCGCGGATCGTCCGCTCCTGATCGACGCCGCCGCCCGGAAGGGCATCGTCTTCCTGCAGTTCCCCGGGCACATCATGCTGTACCTCGGCCCGAACGAGGCGGGAAAGCCGATGGTGTTGCACGCGCTCGGTGAATACGCCGAGCGCTGCCCGGGCGAGCCGCCTGCGGAGACGCTGGTGCGCGTGAAGAACGTCACCGTCAGCGACCTCGAGCTCGGCGAGGGCACGTCGCGGACGTCGCTCCTCGAGCGCATCACCCGCATCACGGTGATCGGCAAGCCGCCGGGCCTCGAGCTCGCTGGCGTGGCCCAGATGCGGCCCGCCGCGCCGTCTCGCGTGCCGTCGGACCGCCGCTGCCACGACAGCGAGAGCGCGGCGATTTACGCGCTGCCCGAGCAACCCAACGCGTCCCAACCCCTGCGCTTCGTCACCGCCGTCAGCGACGACCCCGGAGCGGCCGAGCTCACCTTGGTCGACCCGACGGGGCAGCGCGTGCGACCCTCGGTCGTACGCCTCGGTGGGCCACCGTACGGGCAGGTGGTGAGCGTCGAGAACCCAAAGCGAGGGCGCTGGAAGGCCTTCCTCGCCGACGGCGACAACCTGATCGCGTGCCACACGGTGCAGGTGGGTGCGCAGCGGCCCAAACCGGTCGAGCCCGACGCCGGGCCCATCTGGGCGCCCAAGCGCAAGTGGAACGGCGCGAACGAGAACCTCTACGCGCTCTTCGTCGAGCGCCTGTTCGACTACGAGCTCGCGGAAGATCGGGTGTGGAGCAACCTGCACGCCCTGTTGCGCGATCGCGAGCGCAACCTGCTCTTCGACTACCGCGGCGCCGACGAGGACAACGCGCTCGAGCTCCGCCCCGACTGCGCCGATCTGCCGTACGCGTTGCGCTCCTATTTCGCATGGAAGATGCGGCTGCCGTTCGGCTACCGGCGCTGCACGCGCGGGCGGGCGGGCAGGCCGCCCAGCTGCGACGAGCCCGGCGCGTCCGACAACCTGATGAGCCGCCTGGAGCTGCCCGGCAAGGGCGGGCGGATGTTGCCGCGCGACGACATCGAGGCGTTCGAGCTGTTCATCAACACGCAGCTGGCCTCTGCCGTACACTCCTCGAGCGGGCGCACCTCTCCGGACGACGAGCTGACGGATTTCTACCCCGTCGCGCTCAACCGCAAGGCGCTGAAGCCCGGCACCGTCTTCGCCGACCCCTACGGCCATTTCCTCGTGATCGCTGACTGGATCCCGCAGGGGCCCGACGGCTACGGCATCCTGGTCGGCGCCGACGCTCAGCCCGACGGCACCATCGGGCAGCGTCGGTTCTGGCGCGGCACGTTCCTGTTCGACCCCGATACGCGCAGCGGCGGGGCGGGCTTCAAGGCGTTCCGCCCTCGCGCTTTTCTCGAGGAGCCCGTCAATGTCGACATCGAGGTCGACGCCCGGGCAGCCGCCAACGCCGCCGCGTGGACGGCGGGCACGAACGCCAATGCCGCGCCGGGCTCGGCGTTGGACAAGGCCGCTCTGGCGGCACCGCCGGCGGTCGCGGATCCGGCCGCGGCTGCTCCGGGCGCGGGCACGACCGGCAAGCAGACCCTCAGCGTCCCGCACATCGGCGTACTGGAGCCGGTCGGTAACGACGAACTCCGGCGTACCGCCAAGTACAACCCGCTCAGCTTGCAGCAGTACAAGGGCAGCACTGACGACTTCTACGCGACGGTGGAGTCGCTCATCAATCCTCGCCCGCTCGCGCCGAGCACGATGCAGGGCGCGCTCGTGGACGCGCTCCACGAGGCCGTCGGGCGCCGCGTCGTGTCGGTCGCCAACGGTGAAAAGTGGGCGCGCGAGCACCCGGGTGAGGTGATCGCGATGCCCGAGGGCGACAGCATCTTCCTGTCGGCGGGCCCCTGGGAAGACTTCTCGACCCCCTCGCGCGACCTGCGCCTGCTCATCGCCATCGACACGGTGAGGGGCTTTCCCGAGAGCGTGCGGCAGCATCCGGAGCGGTATGGGCTCTCTGCAGGTGAGGTCAGCGCCCGGGTCGACGCGCTCGCCGCCGACCTGAAGAGCCAGCTCGGGCAGCGCAACGTCAGCTACGTTCGCTCCGATGGCTCCGAGCAGCGCCTGTCGCTGCTGGAGGTCCTCGATCGCGCCAAGAGCTTCGAGGTCGCGTACAACCCGAACGACTGCGTAGAGCTGCGCTGGGGCGCGGCGGAGGGCTCGCGCGAGGTGGCGACCTGCCAGCGGCGCGCGCCCGAAGAGCAGCGCGCCAAGATGGCCAGCTATCGCGCCTGGTTCTCGACGCGCCAGCGCCCCCCACAGTGAGCGTCGGCGCGCGCCGCTCTGCTGGGCGTCACTCTGCTGGGCGTCACTCTGCTGGCGATGGACCCATGCGCCCGCCGTGCAGGGTCGTGGTGTCGCGCGAGCCGAGTGGCGTCTTGCTGACGCTGGCGAGGAAGTCGTAGGCGTGCATGGCGTGCTCGCCGGCGTCGAGGCCTTCCAGCTCTTCCTCGGCTTCTACGCGGAGCCCGATGGTGGCCCGGATCAAGGAGAAGATGATGAACGAGCTGATGGTCGTGAAGGTCGCATAGGCGACGATGCCGAGCATCTGTTTCACAACCGTATGCTCCGGGTTGACGGAGAACAGCCCCACGGCCAGCGTGCCCCACATGCCGCACACCAGGTGCACCGAGATCGCGCCGACTGGGTCGTCTACCTGCACGCGGTCCATGAAGAACACGGAGGCGACGACCAGCGCGCCCGCGACCGCTCCGATGAAGATGGCGGTGCCCGGCGTCACGGTGTCGGCGCCCGCCGTCACGCCCACGAGTCCGGCGAGGATGCCGTTGAGCATCATCGAGAGGTCGGGCTTCCGCGACACGAACGTGTAAGCGCCGATGGCGCCGATGCCACCGGCGGCGCCGGCCAGGCAGGTGTTCACCAGTACCAGGCTGGTCGCCCCTGGGTTGGCGGAGAGAACCGAGCCGCCGTTGAACCCGAACCAGCCGAGCCACAGCATGAACACGCCGATCACCGCCATCGGCATGCTGCTGCCGATCATCGGGTTGACGCGGCCGTCGCGCGTGTACTTGCCGATGCGCGGCCCGAGCATCATGGCGCCCACGAGCGCCGCCCAGCCGCCGACGGAGTGCACCAGGGTCGAGCCGGCGAAATCGTGAAAGCCCTCCGCTTGCAGCCAGCCGCCACCCCATTTCCAGGAGCCGCCGACGGTGTAGACGAAGCCCACGAAGACCGTCGAGAAGATCATGAAGCTCCACAGCTTGATGCGCTCCGCCACCGCGCCCGATACGATCGTGGCGCAGGTCGCTGCGAACATCGCCTGGAACAGGAAGTCGGTCCAGTAGGTGTATCCGTGCGAGGCCGCGTAGTCGGCCGTCATCCCGTTGTCGGGCGGCGTGAGCCCGAAACCCGCGAAGCCGAACACGCCGTCGAACTCACCAGGATACATCAGGGAGAAGCCGAACGCATAATGCGTGAGCAGCCCCACCAAGGGCACGAACACGTTCTTGAACAGGATGTTCACGGTGTTCTTGCTGCGCGACAGCCCCGACTCGAGCGAAGCGAAGCCCAGGTGCATGATGAACACCAGCGCCGTGCACAGCATCATCCACACGTTGTTCGCGTAGAACTCGCCGTTGCTGACGCTGGCGTTCTGGGCGAGTGCTGTCGCGGGCGAGAGCCCGATCGCGAGAGCGGTGCCTGCGGCCCATGCTGTTCTCCACATGCGAGACTCTCCTCTGGTTGTATTCGTCCCGGCGCGCTCGCCCCGCGGTGCTTTCGCTGTCCGCGCAGGCATCGGGTCGTTGGCCTTGGTATTCCGCGCAGGCAGCCGCCGAGCGCTCGCGCGTTTCAGTCTTGATGCCGACGGCGATTCATTAACGGTTGTCCGTATCCGCCAGGTTTCCGAGCGCCAGCGGCGGCAGATTCGAGCTCACGGTGCGACACTGGAGCAGCAGATTCATCGATGGCGGCCGCCACACTCGGCTCGACTTCGCGCGAGCGCAAAAGTCACCCCTGGGCCGTCAGCCGCGCCGTGTCGTCCAGCCTGATCAGGCGGCGGTGCCTCGAAGCGGGGCCGGGGGGCACGCCGGGGCAGGGGGATGCCTGGCGCTGACGCCTGACCCATCGTGCAACAGTCAGCCCCGTCGCACCTGCTGGGGCTCAGCCGGCGCGCAGGGCGCGCGCGAGGTGCTGCACCAGCGCGCGGGCCGCGGGGGATGCCGGCGCGCGCTCGGCCAGCACGGCATAGATGCCGAGCGGCTCGCTCTGAAAGTCGGGCAACACCTCCCGCAGGCGGCCGCCCTCCAGATCCTCCTCGACCGTCATCGCGAGCGTCACGAGCAGCCCGACGCCGGCGAGAGCCGCCGCGTGCAACAGGGCGAAGTCGGAGCTCTCGAAGCGAGAGCGGATCGGAACGCTGTAGCGTCGCCCGCGCTTTCCGAGGCGCCAGTCGACGCGCTCGGGCAGGGCAGCGTTGCGCAGGCAGGAGTGCTGCACGAGGTCATACGGCGACGTCAGCGGCGGAGACGCCTCGAGATAGCTGGGTGCCGCCACGACGAGCACGCGGTCTGTCCCGAGCTTGCGGGCGACCGACGTGCGACGTCCGGCCTCCACCACCCGCAGCGCCACGTCAAAGTCGCCAGTGACCAGATCGATGAGGCGATCGTCGAGCGTCACGCTCAGCGCCACGCCGGCGTGCTGAGCGAGAAAGCTGGCGAGGGCGCGCGCCAGCTTGCCGCGGTGCATCGAGCCCGGCGCATTCAGCCGCAGCTTGCCCCGCAGGGCCTCGCCGCTCTCGAGCGCACCGTCGGCGGCCCGCGCCACCTCGAGCAGCGCGCTCGCGTGCTGGTAGAGGCGCATTCCGGCTTCGGTCACCCCGAGTCGCCGCGTCGAGCGGCGTAGCAGCTGGACCCCCAGGCGCCGCTCGAGCCTCGCGATGCGCTGGCTGACCGCCGCCTTTGCGAGCCCCGAGGCGTCGGCGGCGGCCGTGAACGAGTGGAGCTGGACGACGCGCGCGAACAGGGCCAGCGCGGGCAAATCTTCGAGCGAGACGTGCACGGATTGTTCATACCATATGAACGATCAATTCGCGCCTCGGCGCCTGGTCAACGCCCGTCCCACGCGGCAAAAGGAGGGCGTATGGACGACACCTGCAGCGGGGCACCGCCGACCTCCGGCCGGACAGCGTCGCGCGCCGAGCCTCGCGGCTCGAGCCTGCTCGCGGTGCTGTCGCTCGCGTTCGCCTGCGTCGCGCTCGACAACAGCAAGCTGGTATTGGCGGTCCCCACGCTCGCGCGCGAGCTCGGCGTCGACTCGCTCGCCGCTCGGGCCGCCCTGCGCTGGACGGTGGAAGCGAACCTGATCGTGTATGCCAGCTTGCTGTTGCTCGGCGGCGCGCTCGGCGAGCGCCTCGGCGCGCGGCGCCTCCTGCTCGGGGGGCTCGGGCTGTTCGCGGTTGGCTCGGCTCTGGGTGCCGCGGCTGGCTCGCTCGCGGGGCTGTGCGCCGGTCGAGCGGTGGTGGGTCTGGGGGCAGCGCTGCTCGTGCCCGCGAGCCTCGCCACCCTCGAGCATGTCTTCGGCGGTGAAGGCCGCGCCCGCGCCATCTCGATCTGGACGGGGAGCTTCGGCGCTGCCGCGGCGCTCGGACCGGTGCTCGGGGGGGTCCTGCTCGAGCGCTGGGGTTGGCGCGCGTCACTGCTCGCCAACGTGCCTTTTGCGTTGCTCGCGCTCGCGGGCGTGCTGGCGCTCGTGCCGGCGACGTTGCCGCGGCGCGCCGCTCCCATCGATGCGCTCGGAGTGCTGCTCGGCTTCGCGGCGACGGCGTGTGTGCTCGCCGGGTTGCTCGGAGGGCTGGCCCTGGGCGCGGCGGCGGCCGCGCTGTTCGCGGGCATCAGCGGCTACGTGCTGCTCGCGGTCTGGATGCGCCGCGCCCGCCACCCCATGCTCGATCCCGAGCTGTTTCGGCGGTCCGCCTCGCGGAGCACGCTGCTCGTCATCCTGCTCGGGTATCTGGCGTTCTCGGGCCTGAGCTTCGCCGTGGTGCAATACCTGCAGCTGGTGCGCGCGCACGCGCCAGGGGTCACGAGCCTCTTGAACCTGCCGCTCCCGCTCGCAATGCTCGGGGGAACGCTGCTCGCGCCGCGCCTGATGCGGCGCGCTGGAGAGGAGGCGCTCGGCTGGAGCCTCGCCGTAGCCCTCGTCGGCGCCGCGCTGGTGGGAGCGGCGTGCTGGTTCGAGAACGATCTCGCGCTGTGCCTGGCCCTCGTGCCTTTCGCGGCCGGCGCGGGCAGCGCCTTCGTCAACGCCACCGGACGCGTGCTCGCGGCGACCCCGGTCGATCGGGCTGGCTCGGCGGCGGCCATCAGCGAGAGCGCCTTCGAGCTCGGTGGCGTGCTCGGCATCGCGCTGCTCGGGACGCGGCTCGGCGCGATCCCGGGCGCCGCGGGCGCGAGCGCGGCAGCGGCAGGGGCGGCAGCAGCCCTCGCCCTGGCACTCTTCGTGTCGCGGCGTGCTCGCTCGAGCGCGCGCTGAGGTGACGAGCGCCTCGATCTGTACGAGCCGCGTCGCCGCGGCAGCGCGCGATGGGCCGGGGCCGAGCGCACGCCTCGCGACCCCGTGCCGACGCATCGAGCAACACCCTCGGCTCATTTCGGAACGCCGTCGATCGCGGCAGCGGAGCCTCGAGCATCGCCGTCCAGCAGCCGGCTGCGATGGATCGGGCCAGGTCGTCGCCGAGCGCGAGCCCACGCGATCACACATATTGAAGGTGAGTTCGCCCTTGGCGAGAGTGGATCTTCGGGCGAAGCCCGGCGCTCGTCCCGCGTCCCACGCCCCTACCTCCGCGTCACGTGCGGCGGCGACGCGCCCGGGCCGACGCGCACGCGAGTCGAGGCGCCGCGCCATGCACCGAAAACGACAGCGCGCGTTCATCCTCTCGGAGTGAGGCCAAACGCGCGCGAGAATGCGGCGGCGTCGAGCAGGCGGGCGCTTTCCGCGCGCCGGGCCTGTGCTACGCCTATTTTGTGACCGAGCTTCGGTATCGCCCGCTCCCGCCACCCTCCCGGGTCGACCTGTCCGGGCGCCGCTTTCCAGATGCGCCGCCTGCCGGGGTGGTTCGAGCTCTGCTCTGGCTGCGCGGCGCCGTATCGCGGCTGGCCAAGGCGCTCGGGCCCGCGGAGCTGTGCGTGTTCGAGCAGGCCGCCGCAGCGTCTCAGCTGCTGGTGCTCGGCGCGCTGGTGCGCAGCGGCATCCCCGACGCGCTGAGCGCGGGCCCGCTCAGTGCCGAGCAGCTGGCAGAGCGCACGGGTCTGCACGCCGATGCCCTGTTTCGAACGCTGCGCTGTGTCGCGCTGCAGGGCTACTTTCGCCTGCGTAACGACGGCCGTTTCGAGCATAACTCGCGCTCGCGAGCGCTCTGCAGCGGCCGCCTGAGCCGCGCGCGCGAGTTCTTGCTCTACTCGAGCTCGGGCTCGAACCTCGCTGCCTGGAGCGCGTTCGAGCACGCCCTGAGGACGGGTCGCAGCCCGTTTGATCACGTGCACGGCATGAACGTGTGGGAGTGGTTCGATCGCCACGCAGACGAGCGTGAGATATTCGCGCACACGATGATGGGCATCAGCGTCGCTGACGCCCCCGTGATCGCTCGCATCTATCCCTTTCGCGAGCTGCACAGCGTGTGCGACGTCGGCGGTGGCCGCGGCACGCTGCTGTCAGAGCTCTTGATCCGCCACTCGCACCTGCGCGGCGTGCTGTACGAGACCGAGGGAGTGCTCGACTCGGCGCGGCCGCTGCTCGAGGCGCGCGGCGTACTCAACCGCGTGCGGCTCAGCCCGGGTGATTTCTTCGACAGCGTGCCGACGGGCGCAGACGCCTACCTCCTGAAGAACATTCTGCACGACTGGAGTGACGAGCGCTGCGCGACCATCCTGCGCAACGTGCGCGACGCGGCGGGCAAGCACGGCCGCGTGCTGATCGCCGAGTCGCTGCTCGAGCGCTACTCGCGCGATCCGCTCGCGGTGCCGGCGGATCTGCAGATGATGGTGGCCTGCTCGGACGGGCGCGAGCGCAGCCAGGTCGAGTTCCAGAATCTGCTGATCAAGGGCGGCTTCAAGCTCGAGCGCCTCTTCTCTTACCCGACCATCTCGGTGCTCGAGGGCGTCGCAGCGTAGCGCCGCCCAGGCGCTCGGCGCCTGGCCGCACTCGAGCACGCATCTGCGGCGAGGTCTCTCGCCTCAGCTGCCGTTTTGCGTCAGCGCGAGCCGCGCGCGCTCCCGCGCTCGCTTCGGGTCGAGCTCGCGCGCGGTCGGTCGCAATCGATACGACCAAAGGCCACCCACGGCGTAGCCGCCCTGCGCTTCGCCGAACAGCTCGTAGCTGGCACCGCCCGGGCAGCGCTGACGGTCGAGCTTCAGCGTCTGCTCGAGCGACGTCTCCCCGGGCACCGTCAGATCGAGCGGTTCCCGCCAGCGCTCGCTCGGCAACCCGGCAGCGTCGAGGCAGCTGAGCTCGAACTCGCGCGCCCAGGCCGAGAAAGGCGTGATGTTGGAGAACGTGACGACATACTCGATCGACGGGCCCGAGTCGTCGCCCCGCTCGATGTCGGCGGCCAGCGCCACATAGCCGGCGTCGAGGTTCGCGGCGGCATAGCTGTACGCGGTCAGCCCGTACTCGATGCGCGCCGGCACGCCATCGACGTTCACGTCGGCACGAACCAGGTAGTAGGAGTAGCGCCGCTGCAGCACGACAGGATACTGGTGGCGCGCGCGCAGCCCTCCCGCTCGAGTCGCGCCGTCGCCGAAGCTCCAGCTCACGACCTCGAGCGCCTTGCCTGCCTCGCGCGCGCGGGCTTCGGCGGCGCCCAGGTCGAACTCGTGCACCATCGCGTCGAGCTCGGTGTGGCGCATCGCGAGCTGCGAGGCATCGAACCCGGCGGGGGTGTCGCAGGGGTCGACCACCAGCTCGAGCGGCACTTCGTCGCGGGCCCGAGCCGGATCCTCCACGACCGCGATCAGGCCGTAGCGGCCGGCGCGTGCCGGGGCCTCGAGGCGGAGCCAGCGCCCGAAACCGAAGCGCGGCCCTCCGAGCGCCGGCGAGACCAGCGTCGCTCGGTGCGCAGATCCTCGTCGTCGGGATCGTCCGCGGCCATCCGCAAGAGCGTCGACTCGCCGGGGCACAGGTGCGTGCGGTCGAGCGAGGCGCTCCGCAAGCGCGGCGGTCGGTTGGGCGTGGCTCGGCGCGCCGGCGGCGCCGCGCGCGCCACCGGGTCGGGTGCCGGGGGCGCGGCGCGCGCGACGGGCGCCGCGGGCTGAGGCCTCTCGCGATGGGCCACGGGCGCCGGCGGTTTCTTGCCGCCGATACCGAGCAGCGCGACGCCCACGCCGATCACGAGCGCCGCGGTGATCCGGCGGACGCGGCGGCGCCGACGAGGCGCTGGCGTTGGCTCCGATGTTCCTCCGGAGCTCATTGCCGAACGCCTGCGGCGTACGCGAAGCTGAAGCTGAAGTAGCCTTCGGTGTAGCCCTCGGTCACGTGGTTCTCGACCAGCTCGCTCGGTGTGATCGCCAGCACGGGCGAGACGCCGGCGCGACAGACGCTCTCGACTTGGCCCTCGTCGGGCTCGTGCGACCCCTGCGCGATGCCGAGGAAGTGTCCGGCGGCGTCCCAGCCCTCGAGGCCGCCGCCCGCGTCGCACAGATCTCCCTCGAAGCCTTCGAAATGCTCTCCGAGCCAGAGGCAGTTGGGGCCGAAGTCGGCCGAGTGATCGTAGAGCGGCTTCTCGAAACCCGCACCGGTGAGCGCGGTGCCACAGGTGTCGACGCTGGCCGCCGAATACGACCAGTACACGAGCGAGGAACAATACTGGCGGTCGTCGATGCGGGTGTCGATCCACGCCCAGTCGTAGTTGGCGCGGAATCCGCTGCTCGAGCTCACGCAGTAATCGGGGCTGCCCAAGCCCGTCGCCTCGGCGTCACCCGACCATGCCGTGCCTGCGCCTTCCGTGTACGGGTAGTGCACCAGGAAATGATTGAACGCCAGGTCGCCCGCGGCCACTCGCTCCGCGTCGGTGATGTTGGTGACGTGAAAGACGGCGCTGCCGGCGCTGCCACCGCCCGGGCGCGGCTCGTATTTCACTCCGCCATACAAACCGAGCGGACACTCGAGGATGCCGCTGTCGATCTCGCCGGTCGAGTGAAACCAGTTGCCATCCACGTAGTCCTTCATGCCCGAGTGCGTGAAGAAGCCCGGTATGATGTTCTGACTGATTTGGTCGCTCGAGCGTGTGACGAAAATGTCGGCGGGAGCGGCGGCATCCATCGCTGCCCCGAGCTGAGGCCCGCACACGGCCTCGTAGTCGCCGCAGCAGTCGCCAAAGGTCGCGCAGCCGCCGTCGCAGAAGCAGTCGCTCGCCGGGCCATCGCAGGCCGTGGCGCCGCACGAACCGGTGCCGGCGGCGAGGGCGGTGCGGGACTGGAGCTGGCTCGCCAGCAGCGTGCTTCCGAACAGAACGACGGCTGGAAGAGCAGCGAGCCGTATCAGTGCATTGGTCGGAGCGCTCACGGTACAGGTCTTCATGTTTCTCCGGGAATTCGGCTGCAGCGATCGCCGCGCGGCCGATGATGGCGCTCGTGCGACGCAGCGTTGACATCGAGGTTGGGAACCTCGACGTCGAGGGACGTCGAGCTCGAGCGTCGACGTGCTTGCAGACGATGTGTGCAACGTGAGTGCCAGATGGCTCGGCGCGTCGAGAGTCGGGGTTCGCTCGACCATGAGAGCCTCGCAGAGCGCGCTCCGCCTCGAAGAATCCGTTGCGATCGCACATACCGGCGATCCGTATCCATTCCGTGCTCGATCGTGAAGCAAGGGCGCGCGAGGGTGCAGCGGATTGGCCGTAGCACGTTGCGGCGCGTGTCGGCTTACGCCTCGATGCAGAGCCCGACGGCGTCAGCCGCGCGAGAGCGTTCGACTACTGGTAGCCCTGAGCCTGCAGCGCGAACATGCGCGCATAAATCCCGCGGAGAGCGAGCAGCTCTGCGTGCGAGCCGGCCTCCACCAGTCGGCCCTGGTCGAGCACGATGATGTGACGGGCCATGCGCACGGTCGGGAATCGGTGCGAGATGACGATGGTCGTTCGCCCCTCCGACAGCTCCCGAAAGCGCTCGAACACCGCGTGCTCGGCCTCGGCGTCGAGTGCGGCCGTGGGTTCGTCGAGCACCAGAATGTCCGCTTCCTCTCGCATGAAGGCGCGGGCCAGCGCGATCTTCTGCCATTGGCCGCCCGAGAGCTCGCTACCCTTCTCGAACCAGGTTCCGAGCCGTGCTTCGAGGCCGAGCGGCAACGCGGCCGCAACGGCGTCGGCGCCGCCCCGATGAGCGGCTCGTTCGATGCGCTCGGTCTCGTCGAGGTGAGCGACGCTGCCGAGGCCGATGTTCTCGCGAACGCTGAGCTGGTACTGGTTGAAGTCCTGGAACAGCACGCTGATTCGTTGCAGAAGCGTTGCGAGCGGCCACTCTCGCAATTCCACGCCATCGAGCAGGATGCGACCTTCGGTCGGTTGGTAGAGCCGAGCCAGCAGCTTGACCAGCGTCGTCTTGCCAGCGCCGTTCTGGCCGACGATCGCGAGGCTGTCGCCCGGCTGGATGTGGAGGGACAGCCCGCGCAGAGCAAACGTGTCCTTTCCCGGATAGCGGAAGCCGACGTCCTCGAACACGAGACCGCGTCGCTCGTCGCGGCGCGATGGTCGAGCGGCGCGCTCGCTCCCGAGGTCAGGCGCAGCAGCAGCCTGCGACAGCACCCCGTCCGCGAGCGTCGGTGTCGGCCCCGCCACGCCGACCGGTGACGCGATCGCGAGATAGTCGAACAGGTTCGACATGTAGAGATTGTGCTCGTAGAGGTTGCCGATCCCCGACAACACGGACTGAAACGCCTGCTGCCCCTGCCGCAGCGACACGATGTAGAGGGTCAGCGTTCCGAGCGTGAGCTGGCCACGGGCCGCTTGGGCGGCCATCAGCAGGTAGGCCCCGTAGAACGCTCCCGTCCCAATCAAGCTGAGGGCCTGGGTCCAGGTCGCGCGGCGGACGCTCAGACGCTTGTCCTCCTCGTAGAATTTTTCCGAGAGCGTGCGGTAACGGTCGAGCAGGTGTGGGCCGATGCCGAAGAGCTTCACCTCTTTGACGTGATCGTCGTTCGCCAGAACGTACTCGAGGTAGAGCAGCCGCCGCGTCTCGGGCGATCGCCAGTTGCGCAGTTGAAAGCCGAGCTTCGAGTGTCGCATTTCGCTCAGGGCCGCAGGCACTGTAGCGACCAGCAGCCCGAGCACGAGCCAGCCGCTGAAGCGCGAGAGCACCGCCGCGTAGCCGCCGAGCGTGAGCAGGTTCTGGACGATCTGGAAGCCATCGGCGACCAGGGCCACAGGCCGCGACGAGGCCTCGCGGCGGGCTCGTGTCAGCTTGTCGTAGAACTCCGCGTTCTCGAAGAAGGGGAGCTCTAGCCCGACCGCCTTCTCCAGGATCTGGACGTTGATGTCGACGCCGAGGCGCGCCCCGAGGATGGATCGCGCGAGCCCGTTGCCCCGCAGCGCTAGCGCGAGCGCCGTCACGCTCGCGAGCTCGAGTAGCACCCAGTCGACGCTCTGCTGCACGTCGGCGGCGACGACGGCGTCGATGATGCGCTTACCCGCATAGGCCACCAGGATGGGCACGACGGCGCTCACCAGCGTGAGCGCCGCCATGGCGGCCAGCAGCCCCGGCGACGAGGCGAGCACCAAGCCCAGGGTGCGGCGTGTGTACGAAATCAGGTCGCGCGTGGCGATCCGACGCGAGCGTTGCGCGGGGGTCGGGGACAGGGCGCTCATGCGAGACTGGCTGAAAATCCTCGAAGCGGGAGGGCGCTCCGCGACATCAGCTGAGGAAAAACTCCTGCTTCCAGCCCAGCACCTGCTTTGCCCGGCGGTTGGAGACCAGCGCAGCCCGGTCCACCAGTTCGGAGCGAAAATCATTCACGTTGGGCAAGAAGCGCCGCACCAGCTCGCGCGACGGGATGTTGGACGAGGTGTCGTCGGCGGCGATGATCAACGGCTCGCAGCCGAGGCCGTCGCGTTCGATGCCCAGCCGGCAGGCGGCGGCGAGATCGCGCGAGTCGATGTACGACCAGAGGATGCGCAGGCGATCTTCCGGGTGAGCGAAGCGCGCCTTCACTCACCCGTGATGCTCGGGGCCGAGCACGTTACCGATACGGTAGGAGAGGATCTGGGTGCCGTCGCGCCGATGGAACATGGCGGCGGTGGTCTCGCCTACGACCTTGGTCAGCCCATAGGTGTCTTCGGGCAGCTGCGGGTGTGCCTCATCGACGGGCAGGTAGCGTGGCTCGAAGAATTGATTGGCAAAGCAAATGCCGTAGGACGACTCGCTCGAGCCGAGCACCACCTTCCGGATGCCGAGCAGGCCGCAGGCCTCGAGCACGTTGTAGGTCGAGAGCGTATTGACCCGCCAGACCTCGGAGTTTGGGTGCATGTGCGGTCGGGGGATGGCGGCCATATGGATCACACCGGCGTATGGCGTTCGATCGCCCGTCGAGTGCGGGGAGAACGCGTCGATCGTCTGCCCGAGATCGGTCAAGTCTGCGGTCAGGCCCCGGCATTGAGGGCGCTCGGGCTGCTGCACGTCCACGTTGACGACGTCGCAGCCGCGTTCGATCAGGTGCTTGACGATCCAGTGGCCGGCTTTACCGGTTCCTCCGGTGACGAGGATGCGCTGGGTGGCCATGGGCCCGGAGGATGGCCCTGCGCTGGCGCGAGGAGCAAGGGAAACACGAGGAGCTCCCGGCGCGTATTTGCCATCGAGGCGGCGAGCAGCCACGGCGCCGCCGTCAGAGACCACCCTTACCCGCACGCTTGGCAGAGCCGCTCTGTGGTCTCGAGCTCGGAGGCGGCTCCGAGCAGCGAGGCGGCCTCCGAGCAGCGAGGCGGCCTCGGGGTCCGAGACCGCTCGGGCTTCCGGTCGTCAATACGAGGAGAGCGGCCTTTTTCGGACGGACTCGTCCGCGATCGCCCGGCGCAGGCACGGGTTTTGAACTCCGGTTTTGTAGGAGAGCATCGGATGCGGTGGTACGTGAGCCAGAACGGCAAGACGACAGGGCCATTTGACGAGGAGCGCCTCGCCATGTTGGTGCACTGGGGCAAAATCTCGCGCGATGCGTTCATCTGCGACCAGCAGTGGTCGGCCTGGATCGCCATCCGTCGCTCCGCTTTCGCCCCACTGCTGCCCACCCGCGACGGCCATTTCGAGGCCGCGGAGCCCGTGGAGCTCGGGACTAAACGAGCCATCGGCCTGGTGGCACTCTCCGTCATCCTGGCGGGGCTACTGATGGCAGCGCTTTAGCCGGTCGGCGCAACGGCGGCACTCCACGCAGGGGAAGTGCCGGACCCGAGGTCCCACCGAGCAGGGAATCAGTGCAGGAGGCGCTTGGACGCTGCCGCCCGCGCGGGGCGCGTGCGAGACTCCGTGCGTGAGCGATCTGCCGCGCGGCCGCCGGTTGCCCCTGCTGTCGGGGGCGCGCCACCTCGGCTTCCGTTGCAACGGCTGCGGGGATTGCTGCCGGATGGTGCGCGTCGCCGTGACCCATCACGATCTGCGACGGCTCGCGCAGGGGCTGGAGCGGCCGGCGTCGTCGTTCGTCGACTGGCTCGCCCCCGATGCCGTCGACATGACCAACGAGCCAGGGAGCTTCGTCGAGCTACGCGAGGGAAGGCGACTGATGGTGCTCGCCCAGAGCGGCGGCGCCTGCCACCTGTTGGACCCGAACCAGCGCTGCACCGCTTACGCCTGGAGGCCCCTCGACTGTCAGCTGTACCCGCTGGATCTGAGTCGAGACGAGGCGGGCGCCGTGGTGGGGGTCGCTCGCCTCGATCCTCAGGGTTGTGGCGACGAGGCGGGGCAAATCGCCGACGTCAACGAGCTCGGCGCCAACGATGAGCTTCGCTGGCGCGAGCTCGGCGAGTATCAGGCCCATGTCGCGCGCTGGAATCGGCTCGCCGGGCACCGCCGGCGCTTCCGTCGTCAGCCGGGCGACGCTGGAGAGTTCTTCTCGTTCCTCGGGCTCGACGAAGAGACGCGAGAGGCTGACTTCGCGCGTGCGCTTGCGACGGTACACGCCTCGACCGAGCTTGGGTACCCCAAATGAGGAAACGTTTTCACAGCACGGTACCGAGAGCTCGCGCCTGACGCAGCGTGCTGCTGGCGGCAGGCTGGGGCGCCCGAAAAACCGCCCCGCGCGCTGACCTGTAGCCGAATCGCGCTCGCTGATTTAGCGTGCGGCGGACGACATGGCGAAGGATGGGTATCTACACGTGCGTCCGCAGGGGCCGCTGGCGCGCGGAGTCTGCTGGCTCGGGGGGCTGTGTCTCGCGCTGGCGGCGTGCACGGCGAACGCGCCCGCGCCGGGCGTGGCTGTTCAGACGCCCGGCGCCGAGCGTGCGGGTGTACCCGAGCAGAGCGCGAGGGCGGCGGCACCTACGCGGCGTATCCCGCGGGATCCGGGCCGATACGTCGCGTTCGAGCCCGGCCCGGGCCGCTTCGCACTGGTGGCTGACGCCTCTGCCGCTCCCATCGTGATCGGCTCCGAGGAGACTCCGGGCGTGCTGCGCGCGGCGCGCGACCTGCGCTCCGACGTGCAGCGCGTGAGCACGATCGAGCCCGCGCTCGCGCTCGACGCGGCTCCCGCTTCCGGGCAGACCGTCATCTTGATCGGCACGCTCGGGCGCAGCCGCCTGATCGACGCGCTCGTCGCCGCCGGCAAGCTCGACGTCTCCGAGCTGCGCGGGCGCTGGGAAATGGCGATCAGCGAGGTCATCGAGCAGCCGCTGCCGGGCTTCGAGCGCGCCCTCGTGATCGCCGGCAGCGACCCGCGCGGGACCATCTTCGGCATCTACGATCTGTCGCGGCAGATCGGCGTCTCCCCCTGGTACTACTGGGACGATGTGCCGACGCGCCGGCGGAGCGCCGTCTTCGTCTTGCCCGGGCGCCACACGCAGGGCGAGCCCGCGGTCAAGTATCGCGGCTTCTTCATCAACGACGAAGATCCCGCCCTTGGCACCTGGGCGCGCAACACCTTCGGCGACGGGCCCAACCCCAAGGCGCCCCACGGCTTCGACCACGAGCTCTACGCCCACGTGTTCGAGGTGCTGTTGCGCTTGCGCGGCAACTACCTGTGGCCGGCGGTCTGGAGCCGATCGCTCTTCGACGACGACCCCAGGAACCAGGCGCTGGCGGCGGAGTACGGCGTGGTGATGGGCACCTCGCACGAGGCGCCGATGATGCGCGCGCAGGACGAGTGGAACCGCTACGGCAAGAAGGACGGCCCCTACGGCGGTACCGGCGAGTTCAGCTTCGTGCGCAACGCCGAGACGATCGAGCGCTACTGGGCTGACGGCATCCGCCGCATGAACGGCTACGAGAGCATCATCACGGTCGGCATGCGCGGCAACGGCGACGAGGCGATGGAAGACGCTCAGGGCATCGAGCTCATGCAGCGCATCGTGAGCAAGCAGCGCGGCATCATCGCCGACGTCATGCAGAAGGACCCGGCGACGGTCCCGCAGATCTGGTCGCTCTACAAAGAGGTGCAGCAGTACTGGGAAGATGGCATGCGCGCCCCGGACGACGTCATCATCAACTGGTGCGACGACAACTGGGGTAACATGCGCAAGCTCCCCGATCCTGCCGCTCCGCCGCGCAGCGGGGGCTACGGGCTCTACTACCACTTCGACTACGTGGGCGGCGGGCGCAACTACAAATGGAACGACACCACCCCGCTCGCCAACGTCTGGGAGCAGCTGCACCTCTCGTACGAGAGCGGAGTCGAGGCGATGTGGATGGTGAACGTGGGCGACCTGAAGAACGACGAGCACCCGCTCGAGTTCTTCCTCGACTACGCCTGGCACCCCGAGCGCTGGCCGATCGAGAAGCTCGACGCCTGGGAGCGGCAGTGGGCCGAGGCGCAGTTCGGGCCCGAGCAGGCCGCAGACATCGCGCGCCTGCTGTCGACGTATGGACAGCTGCAGTCGCGCCGCAAGCCCGAGCTGCTCAACCGCGCCATCAGCCTCGATCCTGCGCTCGACGTCGCCAAGCACGAAGAGGCGGTGGTGTATCGCGACGGCAGCCCGTTCAGCCTCGTTCACTACGACGAGGCCGACAGAGCCACGCTCGACTGGAGAAAACTCGCGGAGGACAGCGACTCGATCCAGAGCCGCCTCGCCGCCGAGTACCGCGACGCCTATTTCCAGCTCGTGCACTATCCGGTCAAGTCGACCGCCAACGTCTACGAGCTGCGCCTTTCGCAGTTCAAGAACCTCCTCTACGCCGCGCAGGGGCGCGCCTCGAGCCTGAGCCAAGCCGACACCGCCGAGGCCCGCTTCAAAGACGATCAGGCCCTCAGCGCTCATTACAACGGCGAGCTCGCGGGCGGAAAATGGAAGGGCTTTCAGACGCAGGCGAAGCTCGGCTACGGGGGGCCGTACCCGAACTCGAGCTGGCAGCAGCCGCCGCGTGACCGGGGCGACTTCATCTGGCCGGCGCTGGTTCGCCCGACGCTGCCGGCGGCGGCCGAGCTCGGTGTGGCCGTTGACGGCTCCGAAGAATACTGGACGAAGGCCACTCAGGCCCCGGCGACGTTGCCCGAGTTCAGCCCCTATCAGACGCAGCCCGCCCAGTACGTCGAGGTCTTCAACCGCGGGCAGACGCCGTTCCGCTATCGCATCGTGTCGGGCGTGCCTTGGCTGAGCGTCTCGCCACGCGAGGGCACGGTCGACGAGCAGGTGCGCGCCAGCGTGAAGGTCGACTGGGCGCGTGCTCCGAAGGGCACGACGCCGGTGTCGCTCACCGTCAGCGGCCCGAACCAGAGCCGCGTGATCGTTCAGGCGGTGGTGAAGAACCCCGAGGTCAGCGGGCTGCGCGGCTTCGTCGAGAGCAACGGCTACGTGTCGATCGAGGCCGAGCACTTCGATCGCGCCGTCCAGCGGGCGCCCGTGTTCTGGCAGCTGATCCCGCACATCGGGCGTACGGGTTCCGGCATGACGCCCTTCCCGGCGACGGCCCCTCGCCAGACGATCGGCCCCGACGGCCCACGGCTCGAGTATGACGTTCACCTCTGGAGCGCAGGGCGCGTCAAGATCTGGGCGTACCTGTCGCCGCGCAACAACGTGCGCCCGACCGACGGTTTGAAGTACGCCGTGTCCCTCGACGGCGCCGAGCCGCAGGTGGTGAACGTCACCACAGCGCTGAACGGCATTCCGATGAACCGCTCGTTCGAGCGCAACACTTCAGATAACGTGAACCGCACCTCCACCGAGCACTTCGTTCAAGCGCCCGGCGCGCACGTACTGAAGTTCTGGGCGGTCGATCCGACGGTGGTGCTGCAGAGGCTCGTGGTCGACACCGGAGGCCTCGAGCCGAGCTACCTCGGGCCGCCCGAGAGCTTCCGGGCGTCAACGGTCAGTCGCGCGTCGGTGGAAGCCCAATGAGCGCAGGGCGCAGCGAGCGGTCCTCGAATGATGCGTCGAGCCTGAGTGAGCACACATGTTGTCACAACCCGCCGAAGTCAAAGTCGTGAACGAGACCAATGACGAGCCGCGCGCTCGAGGCTCCGAGGTGGCCCCCGTCGCCGTTGCTAGAACCGGACACTACCGCTGGGGCATCTGCGCGCTCCTGCTGGTGTCGACCACCATCAACTACGTCGACCGGCAGGTCATCGGCATCCTCAAGCCGACGCTGGTCGCGGAGTTTGGCTGGTCCGACGAGCGCATCTACGCCGCGATCGTGATGACATTCCAGCTGGCGTATGCCATCGGCCTCGCCCTGGGCGGGCGCTTCATCGACCGCGTGGGGCTGCGCATCGGGTTCGTGAGCGCCGTGGTGGTGTGGAGCCTGGCGGCGGTGGGGCACGCGGTCGCGCACCGCCTCGGCGGGTTCGAGTTGCCTGCCCTGGTGATCGACGCGAAGCTCGGCTTCGCCACCATCACGCTCGGGGGAGCGGCGGCGGGCTTCGCGTTGATGCGCTTCCTGCTGGGCCTCGGCGAGGCGGCCAACTTTCCGGCCTCGATCAAGACGGTCGCGGAGTGGTTCCCGAAGAAGGAGCGGGCGTTCGCAACCGGCGTGTTCAACTCGGGCAGCAACATCGGCGCGCTGCTCACGCCGCTGATCGTGCCCTGGGTGACGCTACACTGGGGCTGGGAGTGGGCCTTCATCGCCACCGGCCTCAGCGGCCTGATCTGGGTGTTTGCCTGGCTCGCGATCTATCGCCCGCCAGAGGCGCACCCGCGCCTGTCGCGCGGTGAGCTCGCGTTCATCCAGAGCGACGCTCCCGACCCGCCCGTGAGCAAGATCGGCGGTTGGGCCGTCCTGCGGCACCGCCAGACGTGGGCCTTCGCGGTCGGCAAGCTGTTCACCGATCCGGTGTGGTGGCTCTATTTGTTCTGGATCCCCGATTTCCTGAGCCGCACCTATCAGCTCGATCTCAAGTCCATCGGGTTGCCCGTGATCGTCATCTATCTGATGGCCGACGTCGGCAGCGTTGGAGGCGGATGGCTCTCGTCGCGCCTCATCGCTCGCGGCTGGTCCGTCAACCGTGCGCGCAAGGTGACCATGCTGATCTGCGCGGCGTGTGCGGCCCCGGTGGTGCTCACGTCTCAGGTCGCTAACCTGTGGGTATCCGTCTTCCTCGTCGGGCTGGCCGCGGCCGCGCACCAGGGGTGGTCGGCGAACCTGTTCACGCTCACCTCGGACATGTTCCCGCGCCGCGCCGTGGGCTCGGTTGTTGGAATCGGCGGCATGGCAGGGGCGCTCGGCGGCATGCTGCTCAGCTTGGTCGTGGGCGAGGTGCTGCAGAGCACCGGCAAGTATGACGCGCTGTGGGTCGTCGCCGGCTCGGCCTACCTGGTCACCTGGGGCCTGATCCATCTGCTGGCGCCGCGCCTCGAGCCAGCGAAGCTCGACGGCTGAGCCAGCGGTCCGCCGCGGGGAGCGGGAAGCCGAGCCGCGTGGGTGTCTCTTCTTTGGGCGCGGGAGCCTCGACCCGCGCCCTCGGGCGAGTGCTACATACGGGAGATGTCGAGCCACTCCCTGACGACGTCACACCCGTTTGGCATCACCACGGTCGACGCAGAATACGTCCGGCCCGGGTTCGCCGCGGTCCACCTGGTCGAGCGCGACGGCCGCGTGGCGATCGTCGACACGGGCACCAATGACTCGGTGCCGCTCGTCCTGGCTGCGATCAGGGCGCGCGGGCATGCGCTCGACGCTGTCGACATCGTGTTCGTGACCCACGTCCACCTCGATCACGCGGGGGGCGCAGGCGAGTTGATGCGGGCGCTGCCCAACGCTCGAGCGATCGCGCACCCTCGCTCGGTGCCCCACCTCCGGGATCCTTCCCGCCTGATCGAGGCGAGCCGGGTGGTCTACGGCGAAGCGCGCTTCGATGCCCTCTACGGCACGCCAGTACCCATCGAGCCGCACCGCATCGGCGAAACGAAAGATGGCGACCTCCTGACGCTGGGCGCGAGCGAGTTTCGAGTGCTCCACACGCCGGGGCACGCGCTGCACCACCACGTGCTGCACGACATCGATGCGCGCGCGGTCTTCACAGGCGACACGTTCGGGCTCTCGTACCGTGCGCTCGACACCGATGACGGCGCGTTCATCGTGCCCACGACGACGCCGACACAGTTCGATCCCCAGCAGCTGGTAGCGTCGGTGCGGCGCATCGTGGCCCTCCAGCCCGAGGCGCTCTACCTCACGCACTACGGGCGGGTGACCGGCGCCGAGCGGCTCGGCGCGGCGCTCGAGGAGCAGATCGCGGCCTTCGTCGCGATCGCGCAGCGCCATGCAGGGTCGAGCGATCGCGAGCGCGCCATCGGCGACGCGCTGCGCCTGCTCTGGATCGAACGCCTCGAAGCGCACGGGGCGCCCGGGGCAGCCGTCGACGATTGGCTCGCGGAAGATGTCACGCTCAACACCCAGGGTTTGATCGCCTGGCTGCAGCGCGCCGAGCGAGGGCGCTGAGCCGCCGCGCGCGTTTCCCGCGGGCGCTCAGCGCGGCGGATCCCACCAGCGAGAGAGGTTCGCCTCCGGGCGGCGCGGTTCGGAGGCGTAGTGCGAAATGTCGTTGAACAGCATCAGCCGGGCGCGCACCGCGTCTTTGAACTCGACGACGTTCAGGCAGGCTGGCGACTGGTCCAGCCGGTCGCGATAACCTCGCATGTCGAAGCCGAGCAAGCTCGCGAGCAGCAGGCGGATGGTGGCCTTGTGCGAGACCACCAGCACCGTCTGGTTCGGGTGCGCGAGCACGATCTCCCTCACCACCGGCAGCGCCCGGGCCAACACCGACACGCCTGACTCTCCGCCGTCGGGCGCGTACGTGAACGGGTCTTCATCCCAGGCCGAGTATTCGTCGGCGAATCGAGCCTCTACCTCGCGGCGCGTGAGGCCCTCCCAGTGGCCGTGGCCGATCTCGCGCAGGCCGTCGCGGGAGACGATAGAGAGCTGGCGCCCCTCGATCAGGATCTCGGCGGTCTCGCGCGTGCGCGAGAGCGGACTCGCATACACGGCATCTAGCGGGCACGACCGCAGCCGCTCGGCGAGGGCACGCGCCTGCGCGCGGCCTTCTTCCGACAGGTCCACGCCGGCGTCACCCGAAAAGCGATCCTCTGCGGTGCGCGCCGTCGCCCCGTGGCGGACCAAAAATAAGCGTGTGGTGCCTCGGCTCGGTCCCTGCATTCAGTGCTCCGCGTGCGCCCGCTTCGGGCCTCATTCCCCAGCATGCGCCGGGTCGGTCGCGGCAGCAACCAGCGCGCGGACGTTGTCGGCGATCGAGGCGCGCGCATTGAAAATGGCAGAGCCGGCGATGGCGACCTTGGCGCCCGCGCGGGCGACGGCGCCGATGGTTTCCGCGTTGATGCCACCGTCGACGGCGATGTCGACCTGGCTCAGGCGCGCTTCATCCAGCAGGCGCCGGAGCCGGGCGATCTTCTGCACGCTGCTCGGCTGAAACCGCTGCCCCCCGAAGCCCGGATCGACGCTCATCACCAGCACCGAAGACACGTGCGGCAGCACCTCCTCCAGCATCACGAGGGGCGTCGCCGGATTGATGGCGACCGACGCCTCGGCGCCGAGCTCGCGGATGCGCGCCAGCGTGCGCATGAGCAAGTGAGTGTGTTCGAGGTGCACCACCAGGCGCTGCGCCCCCGCCTCGACGAAGGCCTCGAGGAAGCGATCGGGCTGCACGATCATCAAGTGCACCGTCACCTTCGCTTTCGCCTCGTCGGAGACGCGGCGCACCGCGCGCAGCACCTCGGGGCCCATGCTGAGGTTGGGCACGAACTGCCCGTCCATCACGTCGACGTGCGCACCACAGGCGCCCGCTGCGTAGGCCTCGCGCAGCTGAGCTCCGAGCTGGCTGAAATCGGCGGCGAGCACGGACGCGGCGAGCTGAATCATGATCTCTCCTCGCTCGGCGGCCCGAGCCTCGCGCCCGCCGCGGTATCGACGAGCCAGTCGGCGTCGTCCCCGAGCGGGCGAACGAGCTCGGCGGGTAGGGGAGGGCGCGCGCGCCGCCCGAGCACTTGCTCGAGCCGCTCGGCCTTGTCGGCGCCGGCGACCAGGAAAAGCGCGGCCCGCGCGGCGTTGATCAAGGGTAGAGTAAACGTGAGGCGCGTGGCGCCGAGCGAGGCGACGTCGTTGGCGACAATCCAGCGACGGCGCTCTTCCAGCGCCGGCGTGCCCGGAAACAACGACGCGGTGTGACCGTCGGCGCCCATGCCGAGCAAGATCAAGTCAAACGCCGGAAAGCCCGAGCCTGGCGCGACCGCGAAGGCCTGCGCGAGTTCGAGCTCGTATTGCTCGGCCGCTGTGGCAGGCGGCAGCTCACCCGCGAGCCGATGCACGTGGCTCGCCGGCGGCGAGATCGCGTCGAGCAACGCCTCGCGCGCCATGCGGAAGTTACTGTCGGCATGCTCGGGCGGCACGCAGCGCTCGTCGCTCCAGTAGAAGTGTACGCGCGACCAATCGATGCGCTCGACGTAGCCGCGGCTCGCAAGCACGCGGTAGAGGGCCGCCGGCGTGCTGCCCCCCGACAATGCCCAATCGAAGCGGCCGCGCGCGGAGATGGCAGCGCCCGCGGCGCGAATGACACGCTCCGCGGCGGTTTGCATCAGGACGTTCCGATCGAGAACGGTGACAGACACGCTGCTTCGAGCTCGCTTCTCCCCCGCGGCCTCCGTTCCACTAACATGTTCGCTCCCCGAGGCACAGTGCCGGCTCCCGGGCTGCGCGGTGGCCTCGCGCGCGGAACCTGGCATGGGGGATGCTGGCATGGGGGATGCTTTAGCCGGGCCATGTCACCGACTGTCGTCTCAATTCAGAAACGTGCCCATTTGACCGTCAGCGATCGCGATATCCTCAACGGTGTGTGGTGCGATTGTATCGCCTGCCACCGTGATGGGCAGCACGAGCCCGAATGCACGGTGCACGACGAGCCGCGCACCGAGTGCTGTTGCGGCCGCACCGAGCAGACACAAGGCCCGGGCTGAGCACCCCGCGGCGGCGCCGAACGCGCCGCCGCGTTCAGCGACCGCGCCGAGAGGCGGGGTGGAGCGTGGCTGGCCTGAACGCCGAGGCGACCGTGTCGCTCGAACGAAGCGTGCTCTGGTTGGGATCGAGGTCCTTCATCTCGGGGACCCGGCGTTCGACGGACTCCTCCGAAGCTGGCGCCGCGGAAGGCTCCGAAGCAGTTGCGGGCGACGAGTCGGGTTTAATCGCGTCGGGGTTAGAGGAGTCGGGGTTCGATGCGGCGAGCCCGGGCCGCGACGCTTCCGGCGGCAGCTGTGGCTCTTCACGCCCGAGGTCCCAGGCTTCGACAGGCCAGCGCCGCCAAGCCTCGCGGTGCAAGGCCTGCATGCTGTCAGCGTCCTCCGCCAATGTACGCCAATCCTGAGGCGACAGGCTGGCAGGGCCTTCTCGCAGCGCTCGCGTGCGCAGCTCGGCCAGGCGTTTCGGGGGCGCCGACGGCCGCTTACCGTCGAGCTTGGCGCAGTGGGCGGCGACCAGCACGGGGTCGAGCACCAGATCGCGGAAGCGCGCCGAGGCGTCGCTGCGTGTGAGCACGCGCAACTCGTCGATGCGGCGGAGGAGATCTTCAGGCTCGAGCTCGGTCGGAATCGACAGCAAACCCAGGCGGCGCGCCAGGTTACCGAATGCGGCGCTCGACACCGCCAGGTTGAGGGGAATGGCGAGCGCCCACGGCACCCACAGCGGCGCGAACCACAGCGAGAGGCTCGTCTCCGCGAACGTCGTCCACAGTCCGAGCCCGACGCCGAGCAGCGTCGCCGGCCACTCGGCGCGGACGATCTTGCCGAAGTTGCCGGAGGCCCGGCGCTGCTGCGCGCCCCAGCCCACGGCGCGTCCGCTCAAGATCGAGAACACGATGCGCGTGTGGTGGATCATCAGCAGGGGCGCGAGCAACGCGCCGAGCACCAGCCCGAGCACACCGCTCGGAACGAGCCGCAACGCGCCGCCGTGCTTGCGCCGACGCGTGGAGCTGCGCAGGGCGTCGAGCACGCCGAGCAGCCAGGGGCTCACCAGCACCAGCGCAGTACCGAGGCCCACGACGCCGGCGACCTCGGCGAAGGCCGCGCCCGTCTGCTGCCAGGCGACGAGGCCGAGCACGACGAACGCGAACCAGGCCGGCGACGAGAGATACGCGCAGGCGCCGAGCAGCAAGTGGAGGCGGCTCATCGGTTGGATGCCGCGCATGCCGGCGATGCGCAGGTGCTGCATGTTGCCCTGACACCAGCGATGGTCGCGCGCGACGAACTCCGTGAGCGTCGGAGGCAGCTCTTCATAGCTGCCCCCGTCGAGGTCATGCGCGATGCGCACTTCCCAGCCTGCGCGGCACAAGAGCGCGGCCTCGACGAAGTCGTGGCTGAGCACGTGTCCGCCGAACGGCGGCTCGCCGTTGAGCTTGGGCAGCGCGCAGCAATCGAGGAAGGCGCTGACGCGGACCGCCGCGTTGTGCCCGTAGTAGTTGGCGTACGGCCCCGACCAGATTGACAGGCCATGGGTGAAGATCGGACCGCACAGGCTCGCCGCGAACGCCAAGGTGCGGGCGAACAACGTCTCGGCGCGGTGCACGGTCAGCGGCGCCTGCAACAGCCCGAGCTTCGGGTTCGCTTCCATGCGCCGGATGAGCTCGATCAACATCTCGCCGCTCATCACGCTGTCGGCGTCGAGCGTGATGGCATACGTGTAGCGTGGCCCCCAGCGCTCGAAGAACTCGGCCAGGTTGCCCGCCTTCTGGCGCTCGTTGTGGGCGCGGCGATGGTAGTAGATCGGGATGCTGTCGCTCGCCGCGGCCACGCGCCGGAAGGCACGCTCTTCCTCGGCGCAGACCTCGGGGTTGCGCGAGTCGCTCAGGACGAACACCTCGAAGGCCTTCCCCTCCGGCAACGCCGCCAGGGACTCGCGCATGCCGGCCAGCGCCGCGAAGACGTCTTCGGCGCTTTCGTGGTAGATCGGCATCAACAACGCCGTACGGGGGAGTACGACGGCAGCATCGCGATCGGCGTGTTCTGCCGTGCGCGCGACCATCTCTCGCGCGTCGGGCGCGGGCAAGACACCCGATGATTCCGCGGCCGAGAGCTCCGCGGCCGAGAGCTCTGCGGCGCCGTCACCCTTCGCTCCCGCGCGATCGGAGGGTGCGCGTGCGGGCGAGCGCGTGAAGAGCCGGGCGACGAAGCCGTACGCCGCGGTGGAGCAGCCGACGGCTGCCTGGAAGAACAAGAAAACAAACAGGCTGATCCACCCGGCCTCGGCCCAGGTCCAACCATCCAGCGTGATCGCATGCCACAGAGCACACGAAGCGGCCCACGTCATCACGATCGGAGGAACCAGGCCGAGGAACGACGACGGCAGGCGCGCCCGCTCGAACTCTTGCGGACGGAACTTGGCGAGCTTCGGCCCCGTGCCCGCGCACGGATCGCCGAAGTTGCGCGCAGCGCGCTTGGCGCGGCCCATGTCGGCGCCGAGGAAATGCTCGGGGCGGGCCGCGATGAACGCGCGCAGCCAGAGCGGATGCACACCCTCGGGCAGCCCCGAGTACAGCGAGCTGCGCCAGCTCTCGAAGCGAGACTGAGCCTCCGCCACGGCGCGCGTCGCGTGCTGATCGGCGTTGTCTGCCGTGACGCTGAGGGCGATGCGCTGGGAGAGCTCGCGCACCCGAGCCCGATCCGCCAAGCCCAAGGCTCGCAGATAGTTGGCGACTCGCCGCGCCGCCGCAGAGGCCGCTGGTTTCATCCGCACGCGCAGATGGCTCGAGTCGACCGCGCTGCTGCCGGGCGAGCTGTCTAGTTCGGTTGCCACAGGTAACTCCACGTTTCGGTGAGCACGTCGTCCTTGGATTTCAAGAAAGCGCGTAGCTCGACGTCCCGAGCGCTGGCCTCGGGCGCCACTTCAAAAGAGGCGCGAACGCCTTCTGCGAAAGAATTTTGCTCCACATGTTGCTCGAGGATGCGCCCACCCGTCGTGGACACGACCGCTCGAACGTCGTCGCCGCGCAGCAGCCCGGGGCCGGTGAAATCGACGAGGAAGCGCGCGCCTTTCTCGGTCTTTCCGATGCGCGTCGCCGCGACGCGAGCCGCAGGCCCCTGCACGTCATCGGCGCTGCCGACGTGAAGCCGGTAGCTGAGCGACAGCGGCTCGCCGCGCGGAGGCACGCTGTCGGGCACCCAGGCCATGGCGATGTTGTCGTCCGTCTCCAGCTGGGTGGCGATCTCGAGCAGCCGCACGCTGCCTTTTTCGAAGCCCGCGAGCGGCTCGACCCACGCGGTCGGCCGATCTTGATAGCGCGCCTCCAGATCTTGATAGTGGTCGAACGTGCGGTCGCGCTGCACGAGGCCGAAGCCGCGGGGCGCGTCGAGGCGGAAGCTCGTCGTCACCGTGCGCTGCGGATTGCGCAGCGGACGCAACAGCCACTCGCCGCTCGAGCTCCACATCGAGAGCCCATCCGAGTCGTGCACCTCGGGGCGGAAGTCGCCGAAGCGGTTCGGGGCATCCTCGCCGAACAGGTACATGCTCGTGAGCGGCGCGATGCCGAGTGCGGCCACCGGCTCGCGCACGAAGACCCTGGCGGTCACGTCGATCAAGGTCGGGTCGCCCGGCTGGATGTGGAACGCGTACGCGCCCGTGGCACGCCGGCTCTCGAGCAGCGCCAAGATCCAGATGAAGCGATCGCTCGGGGCCGGATGAACCAGATAGAACTCGGTGAACGAAGGGAACTCCTCGGGGTTGGGTTCACCCATGTCGATCGCGAGGCCGCGTGCCGAGAGCCCATAGACATTGCCTTTGCCCAACGGACGAAAGTAGCTCGCCCCGTTGAAGACCACCACCTCATCGCGATAGCTCTCCACGTTGAGGGGCGTGTGCAGGCGGAAGCCCGTGAACTCCAGCCCCGTCGAGGCAGGGGGCGATGAGAAGCCCTCATACGAGAAGAGCTCGGAAGAGAAGGGAAAGCGCTGCGGCGGCGACGCCGTGCCCGCAGACTGAGCCGCCCCGCTGGCGCCCTCGATGAGGGAAACCGAGACGCCCTCCACGTATCCGAAGCCGGGATGAAAGAACTGAACCTCGAACCGGCCCGAATCATCCCGCCAGAGACCTTTTTCCGGGCGGAAGCGAATTTTCCTCCATTGATCGTAGGTGAGTTTGGCTAGTTGCTTGGGCAACTCGATCTTGGGCCGGTCGTTCGCTGGCTCAGCGGCGAGTGCACGCGCCTTCTTTTCGAGCTCACCGAAATATTCCGGCGTTGCTTGCGGTGGCGGCGGAGCTGGCCGCTCGCTGGTCGCCGCGCCCGCGGCCACGGCGGCGCTCGCCATTGCGCCGTCTCCACCGGCCTGCGGCTGCGCTTCGGGGCGCGCGGCCACCCGAGTACAATGGATGCTAGACGCCAGCGCGAGCAGCGGCGTCAGGGCGCAAAGAGCGACAAACCGTGTCTTCATCACGAGGCGGCTCGCCCGGGTGCCAGGCTGGCTCGTTTGAACTTCTCTATACAAGTGATCAAAGCGAACACACTCGTCGTCGGGCGCATGATGGCGCGCTTGGTACACATTCCGTACCAACTCTTCCAGCCCAACGAGTTTGATAGCATCATCGACTGGACTCGTGCATTCGAAATGCCCGATGCGTCTTCCCCCGGAACGGGACGCCATCCGATGGTACACGGCAGCGGTACGCCAGAGATGTCGGCCGAATTCCCTCGGCCTTCCTCGTTTTCGGGGAAGCTGTCGTCGTTTTCGCTCGAACGCGGTTCGCTCACCGCCGAGGGGCCGCGGCTCGCACAGACGCGCAGCCAGCCGTGGAGACTCGCCGGTGTCGACGGAGCGCGGCTTCCACGCGACGAAATACCGAATGAGGCCGCGCGGCTTCGGCATCTTCCGCTCCGCTGCGGTTTGCCAAGTCGCCTCGTGTGCGGCACTTTTTCTCTGCGAACTCGAGCCATGGCACCTCACAGCGTTGCTCCGGAACACGCACCGGCGCCTGTATCGGAAGGGTGTCGCGAGCTTTCGGCAGTTCGGGCGCCCGCCTGTTTGCCGAGTTGTTTCACGGTGCTGCGGAACCCCCCGGGGGCGTTCGACGCACCCTCGGCACGGTTAGTGCTGAACAGGGCTCGAGCGACCGGTGGGCGCGTTCGCCCCCGGCGTAGCAGTCTTTCGGGATCGAACGAGGAGTCACCTTGACGGCGGGCCGAATCTCTAACGATGCCACCCTCGAGCCGCCGCTGCTCGAGATCGGCGCCGTGGTTGGAGATCGCTACGAGGTCGAGTGTCTGCTCGGAGCCGGCACGTTCTCCCAGGTCTACCGCGCGCGCGATCTGCTGGTTGTCGACCACTCCGTCTCGCTCAAGATCTCGCGCGACCCGGCGACGGACGATCAAGCGGTGACCGCGGCGATGCGAGAGCTGCAGCTGATCGCATCCGTGTTCCATCCCTCCGTCGTGCAGCTCAAAGATCACGGCTGGCATGACAGCCGTCTCTGGTTCGTGATGCCGCTCTATCGGGGGGAGACGCTGGCGACGCGGCTAGCTCGGGGAGGCATGTCACGGCGCGAAGCGCGCGAGGTCTTCGAGGCGCTCGCCGAAGCCCTGGCGACGCTACATGCGGCGGGGGTTCGTCACCAGGACATCAAGCCCGACAACATCTTCCTGGCGCAGCTCGATCCGGAAGCCGAGCGCCGCCTGCCGGTGTTGATCGATCTCGGCCTGGCGGTGAAGGACGCGGAGCTCGTGCTGGCTGGCACGCCGACATACCTCGCGCCCGAGGTCGCCGCGCGCTTCGCGGGGGTCCCCGATCCAGCGCCGATCGGCCCCAAGGCAGACGTCTTTGCGCTCGCGCTCACGCTGCGCCAGGCCCTCGACACGTCATCGCCAGAGGCGGTGACGGGCGTCGACGCTTTCGTGTCGCGGCGGGCGCGTGTCGCGCCGGGGGCACCCGTGAGGCGCGACCTGCGCGACCTGCGAGCGTGCTTCGAGCGCTGGCTCAATATTTCGCCTGACGTACGCCCCACTGCGGAGGAGTTCCGGCGCGAGCTCCGGATCCTGACCCGCAAGGAGGAGCGGCGCGCGCGCCGGCTCGCGCTCGCGCGTTGGCTCGCGCCGACCACCCTGGCGGTGGTGGCTTTGTTCGCGACGACGGCGATGGTGCTCACGCGCGAAGCCCAGCATCAGCGCGTCGAGGCGCACTACGAGCGCGTGCGCGCCAGCCAAGCTCAGGCGCGTGCCGTCAGCATGCACACCAATCTGGAAGAGGAGAAGGGGCGCCGCCGAGTCGTCGAGAAGGAGTTCCGCAACAGTCGGCTCACCTGCGGCGAGATAGAGCAGCGCTTGATCCGGGCCGAGCAGGAGATCACTCGCCAGCAGAAGGTCGCAGAGGAGACGGCGATCGAGATGTGCCGGCTGCGCAAGGGCAAGAACTGCGACCAGCCGAACCCGACGCCCGTGAGCACGGTCTCCGTCGGCGACGCTCGCTGAGCCTTCCCGGTCGGGCGCGCTGCGCCCGCTTCGACGGAAGGCCCGCGGCGCGTCGCGCTCAGAACAAGGCGCGTCGCGCTCAGAACAAGGCGCGTCGCGCTCAGAACAAATTGAGCGCCAGCGACTGGTCGGTGGAGGGGAGCCCCAAGAAGCTGATCGGCTCGCCTGGCTCCGTCTGCTCGCGGACGCGCGGCGGCAGGTTGTTGCGATCCATCGCCTTCAGGCGGCGCTCTGCCGAAGCGTACCAGGGCGTCTTCTGCACCAGGCCTCGCAGGACGTCGGCGTTGAGGGCCAGGAACATCAGCCCCTGGTCGAGCGTGCGAGCGACCTCGCAGGAGACGGCGCCCGTGCGCGGCTCGAGGCCATCGGGCAGCGCACGACCGTCGCGCGGCATCGCGTCGAGCACCTGGCCCATGTTGTGGATGGCGCGGGGATCGTCGGTGAGCGTGAGCAGCGCGGCCGCGTACGGCGACACCGAATCGGGCCGATCGAGCCCGAACTCGGCGTAAGCGTTCTGGGCGTCGCAGGCGGGCGCGTAGCCCCACAGTTGGTGACCGTTGCGCTTGGCGACGCGAATGCTCGCCTCGATGTAGTTATCGTGGCTCTTGCCGAGCGTCTTGGGCGCTAGCTTCGACTCGTCGAAGAAGAGGGCCCCCGTCATCTCGACGAACGAGCTGAAGTGCCAGCCCTTGGCGATCACCACGCCCTCGCGGCTGCCCCAGCGGTAGTACGTCTTGTTCCACGCCGACACGGGCAGCTGGTTCATGCCGACCAGCGCCAGCACCAGCGGGCGCGCCTCGCTGTTACGATCTTTATACGAGAAGGGAATGTCTTCGACTTTGCGATCGGTCTGCACGTCGACGAAATAGCCGGCGCCCATCATGCCGTCGGCGCCGACGAACGTGCGGTAGTCTTGCTTGGCGATGAGGCTCGCGGCCAGCGCGGCGACGGCGTCGCCGTCGGGCTTGTAGCGGGCCTGCACCAGGCTCAGTGCCAGAGTCACCCAGGCGGAGTCGATCGACGAGAAGCGAGCGCGGCCGTCGACGACCTCACCGGCGATGCCGCCTCGAATCTGGATGTTCTCCGGGAAGATGCCGCGATGTGTGCGCAGCGTGCCGAGCATCTCCACCACGCGGGTGATGTCTTGCCGGGCGTCGGCGTCTTCAACGAGGCCGCGTTGCTCGGCGACCAGCGTGGTCAGTATGTGGATGCCGAGGTTCGTGCACTTCGTCCAGGTCATGCCCCACGGATCGGTGTTGTCACCGACGACGAGCGCACCGCCCGCCTCGTTCGAGCGCATCCCGAGCAGCCCGTCGAACAGGTTCCGGTTGTGGCGCTGCCGCAGGTCGGCGATCGTGAGCGCTGCGGGTGTCTGGGCCACATCATCCGGCACCACTCCGGGGGCTGTCGCTTCGAGCGGAGCGACTTCGACTGGCGCCGCCGCGGCATCAACCGCGCGAGCAGCCTCGCCGTCCTCAGCGCGGCTCGACGCAGCGAGCGTCATCACCGCGCCTGCGAAGAGCGCACCCAGAACCCGACTACCGATTCGACCTGACAACACCACGCTAGACTTCATCGACCATCCAATAACGTTGCGACTTGCGCCTCCATGAACACGAAACGCCACTTGCGCTCCGCCCCGTTCCCGCCGTCGAGCGATGCACCATCGCCAGCGACGACCCCTCCAGCAATCGAGGGGTAATGAGATGTGCAGAGCGACTCGATCACTTCTCCGCCACTTCTCCGCTGCGAATCCCGGGAGTATCGCGAACGGTTCGCCAAGAGCCGTTCATGAAAAAATTCGGCTGTCGTGAACCCACCCAGCCGCTCCCCTCGAGCAGACCGTACGGGCTCCCACTAGCTAACATGACTACGGCCCATCCATCCACTTATTAAAGGCAATTTCAGCGATTTTGCGAATCATTCGTCATCCGTCCCGCGAGATTTGCGCTTCAGACCGCTGCACACATTGGCCCAGGCCCATGGTGGGCGGCAAATTCAGGGTTTTTTCGCGGGCGGGCGATCGATCACGACGCGTGCAGGCATACGGGCGATCCGCAGCTCGCCCCCCGCCCAGTGAGCCGGTTTTCCGTCGATCGTGACGCTCGCCTCGCCGGCGGGGCCCGCCCAGGGCCATTTCAGGATGCAGCCGCCCGGGGGGGTCGGACCGGAGACCGTCACGACCCAGCGCGACCGCTCGGGAACGGCCCGGTCGGGAGTGCGCTGTCGGCCTGCTCTGTTCCCGCTGGCACGACCCGTTTCGGACACCATCGTCAGGTCGAGCGGGCCATACGGTGTGCGCAGCCCACGCAGAGCGACCCGCCCGCTCGCGCCCGCGGTGTCGAGCCAGCTCGCCGGCACGCCCGCCGCGAGCACCAGCGCGCCGTCGCTGTCGCGCGCGTATGCAAACATGTCCAGCACGCTTCGGATGTAGTCGGACGAGATCCACGCGTGCGGCATGTCGCCGATGAAGCGTGGCTCCCGCTCATCGCGCCCAACGACCTCCGCCCACTGATTCCAAGGCGCAGGCCGTCGATCGGCCATGAAGTAGTCGAAAAGCACCTGGGCTCGCTCTCTCCAGCCGAGGCGGATGAAGCTACCCGCCACACGCAGTTCGTAGGGAGTATAAGCGTCCCAACTTCTCTCGCCAGACCTGCGCGCCTCGAATTCGTCCCAGTAACGCTCGAAGGTCGCGTGCAGCAACTCTCGCGGCAAGCGCTCTGCCTCGCGGCCCGGCGCGAGCGCGATGGTGGTCGAGGTCGCGTCGAAGTCGCCGCGATCGGCGGCGCCCGCCAGGAACGGGATGTGGTGGACCTCGGCGGTCGCGCGCAGCGACGCATGCAGGTCGCTCGCGAACTCGTCTCGCTGTTGCACGAGGCGCCCGAGAGCCACGCCGTCGCCCACCGACTCGGCGAGCCAGGCTGCGTCCTGGTAGCCGATGAGCGCCCAGAAGTCGTCCCAGTAGGAGTACGCCGGCTTGTCGGAGTAGCCCTCGTGGCTGATCGACGGCGGCAGCAGGCCGTACAGGTGGCGCCGCTCGGGGCGCTGGTTCTGCGGTGTGCGCTCGCGCTGACGCAGAGCTTCCAGGTATCGAGCGGCCGCGAGCACACTCGGCCAGACCCGCTCCAACCGAGCCCGATCGCGCGTGAAGCGGTGCAGCTCGGCGGCGAGGAAGATGAACTCGCCGGCGCTGTCGTGCTCGGGCACGGGGTCGGCTCCCCGCGCATCGACGCAGCACGGCACCTTTCCGCCTTCGAACTGGAACGGCGCGTAGAAGTCAAAGTAGCTCGCGGCGGCCGCCTCGTGGCCGAGTCGTAGCAGCGACTCGCTGATCATGGCGCCGTCGCGGATCCAGGATCGGGCGTACGAGCGTGTTCCAGGCCGCAACATGGCGCCGTCGCGGCTGAGCAGGATGTGCGCCAGGCTCGAGCGCAGCGTGTCGATCAGCGCTTGGCCCGCCGGGGGGACCTCGAACGTCACGCGGTCGAGCCTGTCGCGCCAGCCCGCGGCGACCCTGCGTTCGCGCGCGTCGAGCTCGACCAGTGACGCGATCGGCCGCTCCTTTGACGAGGCCGGCCGCGCCGGATCGCGCTGCGAAGGATCTCTTCCGCCCAGCAACGGCGCGACCACGCCCACTCGGACGCTCTCTCCCGGCTGCACCGATATCGGATACTCGAACAGTCCAGACGCCATGCCGTTCGGGTCCGCCACGCGTGCCGGGCTGGACGCGGGCTCGAGGCGCACCGGCAGCCGCTCCGGAAACTCGGCGGCGTCAAACGCGGCGAGCGCGACGCGCACCGGCGCGCCGAGCAGCGTGATCGCGGTCGTGTCGTTCACGCGCAGCCGCTGGCCGTCCCAGTCGAGCTGGTGGATCGGGCTGAAACCGCCGGACTGGTTCAAGAATTGCGTGGGCGGGTTCACCTGCAGCGGCCGCACTGCGAGAAGCAGGCTCAGCTCGAGCGGGTGCTGGGTTCGATTGGTCAGGTCATACCGGGCGGCGAGTTCCGCCTGCTCGGCATCGGCCGACGCAAACGCCGTCACCCGAAGCTCCCAGTCGGGTCGGCGCCAGGTGACGCTCGGGATGGGCAGATAGCCGTCGGCGAGGGATTGGCTCAGCTCGACGTCGGCCCAGCTCACGAGCTCCGACCCCACGCGCACGAAGGGCTCGATCGAGATGCCGCCGCGCGCGAGCTCGAGCGCGCCGTCTTCCGAGAGCAAGCCGCTGTCGGCGCCCGCGTCGACGCCGACCAGCGTCCAGTAGCTCTGCTGCCCGACGTAGGCGCGCGGATAGCGCCCACGGGGCGCTTCGCTCGCGAGCGCGGTCAGGAAGGCGTTCGGCGTGGCACCGAACGCGAGGTCTTTCACTTCGAGCTCGGCGAGGGAGTAACTTCTGGCGGGGCCTTCGTGCAGCCGCAGCCGTACGAAGCGGGCCTCCGACTCGGGCACGAGCAAGGCGTCGCGCTCGCCATTGCCCTCGCTGACCTGGCGCACCGGCCGCCATTGCTGGTGGTCGGTCGAGAGCTCGACGTCGTACCTCGAGGCGAAAGCCCCGGGTGTCCAGCGCAGGATGAGGCCGCCAAACTCGCGCTCGTAGCCCAGGTCGAGCTCGATCCAGGCTTCGTGCGCCGAGGCCGCTGCCGCGCTGGCGGTCGACGGCGTGCTCGAGGACCTCGAGGACGGCGTCGAAGAAGCGGCGGGCGACGGGGCGCTCTGCCAGGCCGTGTCGAGGCGTCCATCGAGCATCCAGGGGGCGGAGCCCGGGTTGGAAGACGCCGACGCCCGGGGCGCTGGCGGCACGGAGGGCGGCACGGGCAGCTCGCGAATGCTGAGCCCGTCGAACTCGATGGATCCTCGTCCGCCGTCGCCCGCCGCGAGCACGAGCTCGAGGCCTTCGGAGCGGCGCAGCTCGCGGTCTTTCGTCGGGCCCCAGGCGAACTCGATCTGGCGCTTCTTGAAGCTCACCCGCTGCCAGCCTGAGGGGAACGTCATGCCGCGCCGACGGAACCACCAGACGTTGTCGCCGCTCGCGTCGAGCAGCTTGAACTGCAGGTCGTTGAGGGGGGCGTCGCCCCGCACGAAGAAGGAGATCTCGTAGTTCGGGGGGAACTCGATGGGCAGGGAGCGACGCACCCCGGCGTGGCCGCCGTGGCCTCGAAAGTCGAAGCCCAGGCGCAGCGCGTTCCCGGCGACTCCCGGTACACCGTCGGCGCTGACGACCACTCCATCGGACGACGTCGGCGACCAGGTCGCGGGGCTCTCGAACTCGTCGAGGGCGGCCGCCGCGGCGGGAACGGCAGCCTTGGGCGGCGGCCCCGACGGCGCCGAACACGCCGCGAGGCCGATGCAAAGGCCGAGCGCGCCCGAGCACAGCGGGCGGTGACGCGGGGTCATCCCTTCACGCTCCCCGCGAGCAGTCCCTGCATGTAGTAGCGCTGCAGCACCAGGAACACGGCGAGCGGCGGCAGCAGCGTCAGCACGGAGCCGGCCATCATCAGCTCACGGTCCTGCACGTGCTCGCGCGACAGCGACGCGAGCGCCAGCGGCAGCGTGTGCAGATCGTCGTGGCTGAGCATGATGAGCGGCCACAGGAAATCGTTCCATGAGCCGAGGAACGTGAAGACGGCGACCGTGACCAGGATGGGCACGAGCCCGGGCAACACGATGGAGACGAAGGTGCGCAGCTCGCCCGCGCCGTCGATGCGCGCCGCCTCGAGCAGCTCGTCGGGGATGGAGAGCGCGTACTGACGCACGAGCGCGATGCCGAGCACGCTCGCCAGCAGCGGCACGAGCACGCCAGCGTAGGTGTTGATCAGGCCCATGTACTTCATCATCAAGAACAGTGGGATCATGGTGACCTGACCGGGGATGACGAGAGCGCCGAGGAGCAGCTGGAACATCGTATCGCGCCCGCGAAAGCGGAGCTTGGCGAAGCCGTAGCCCGCCGTGACGTTGAAGGCGAGCGAGAGCAGCGTGGCGATCACCGCGAGAAGCGCGCTGTTGAAGATATGGCGCGCCATGCCGGCGAGCTCAAACAGCTGGGCGTAGTTGTCGAACGTGGGCCGCTCGGGCAAGAGCGGCGGCGGAAAGGTGCTGGTTTGCCCCGCCGGCATGAACGAGACGGAGACCATCCAGAGCAAGGGGCCGAGCGCTGCGCTGGCCAGCACCACGAGCGCGCCGTTCACCAGCCAGCGCTCCAGCGGCGAACCGGCGAGCGGCGAGCGGCGAGCGGCGCGACGGCGCACCTCGATCAGCGAGCGGGCCATCAGGGGGTGCTCCAGCGCCGCGCCACCGCCTGCTGCAGGCGCGTGACGAGGAACATCAAGAAGAACAAGACGAAGGCCACGGCCGAGGCCGAGCCGAGGTTCCAGTATTTGAAGCCCTCCTCGTACATGAAGTAGAGCACGCTCACCGTGCTCTGTGCCGGGCCCCCTTGCGTCATCACGTAGGGCTCGGCGAACAGCTGCATGTAGCCCGCGATGCTCAAGATGCTCACGAGCAGCAGCGTGGGCGCGAGCGAGGGCAGGGTGACGTGACGAAACTGCTGCACGTTGCTCGCACCGTCGATGCGCGCCGCCTCATACAGGTCTGCAGGGATGCTCTGCAGAGCGGCGAGGAAAATCACCATGTTGTATCCGAAGTTCTTCCAGATCGAGAACAGCGCCAGCGCCGGCATGGACCAGCGAGGATCGCCCAGCCAGTTGACGGCTGGCAGACCCAAGAGTCCGAGGCCGTAGTTGATGAGGCCGTAGCGGGTGTGCAACAGATAGGTCCAGATCACCGCCACTGCGACCAGGGTCGTCACGACGGGCGCGAAGAGCGCGGTGCGGAACGTGGCCCGGAGGCGCGCGAGCCGCGCATTCAACAGCAAGGCGGAGCCGAGCGAGAGCGCGAGCGACGTCGGGGCGCCGATCGTGACGAAGAAGAGCGTGTTGCCGAGGGCGCGCCAGAACAGCGCCGTCTGCAGCAGGCGCAAGTAGTTACCGAGACCCACGAAGCGCACATTGCCGAGGTCTGCGAGGGCGTAGATGTCGAAGTCGGTGAAGCTCAGCACCAGGGCCGCCAGCACCGGCACCACGAAGAACGCAGCGATGACCGCGAGCGCCGGCGCCACGAACATCCAGCCAACAGGCGAGGCCGTCTTGTCGCCAGCCATTCAGCGCTCCTCCGCGCTCGAGGGGCCGCGGGCGCCGACCACCGGCTGCGGGCGCTCCAGCAGCCAGCGGCGCTTCTCGAGGATGCGGTCGGTGCGCTCGTCGAGCTCGGCGGCCGCGTCGTCCACGCTCACGCGCTCGCGCGCCGCCAGCTCCCCCATGATCTTGATCTCGGCCATGATGCGCTCCCACTCGGGGATGGCCGGTGTCGCCTCGATGCGCTCGAGCTGCGAACGGAAGGCGCCGGTGTGCGGGTCGGTCGTGAGCTCGGGCCCGCGCCAGCTCTCGCGCCGGGGCGGCAGGTCGCCCGTGAGCTGGTAGAAGCGGCGCTGCACGTCGGGGCGCGACAGGTATTCGATGAGCTGCCACGCGGCGTCTTTCTTCTTCGAGCCCGAGAACACCACCAAGCTCGAGCCGAACGCGAGCGATGAGCCGAGGCTGTCTTTGCCGGGCAGCGGCGCCGTCGCCCAGCTGTCCTGGAGCTCGGGCGGCAGGCGGCGCGCGAACTCACCGATCTGCCAGGGGCCACCGATGTAGAACACGAAGTTTCCGCGGGCGAACTCGTCGAACAGGTTGCCGATCTCGACCCCGATCCTGGGCGCGAGACGCGCCGCGAACAGGCTCACGTAGAACTCGAGAGCGCGGCGGAAGCCCGCGCTGCGGAAGTTGCCGAAGCGGTCGCCGTCGCGCAGCAGCGGCTCACCCTGCTGCAGCGCCAGCGCGATCAGGGGCTCGGGCTCGTGGGTCGGTAGATAAAGGGGGGCGCGCTCGCGCTCGCCGCGAGCGTCGAAGCCGGCGCGGAGCGCGACCAGCATCGCGTGCCACTCGGCCCACGTCTCGGGGGGCCGATCGAACCCGGCCTCGGCGAGCAGATCGCGGCGATAGAACAGGAGCCGGGTGTCGACGTACCACGGCACGCCGTATTGCGTGTTGACCAAGCGGTTGGTCTCCCATGCGCCCTCGAAGTAGTCCCGCGGGTCGACCACCGCGGAGCCCGCCACGCGGGCGTCGAGCGCCTCGAGCGCACCGATCATCGCAAAC
>Ga0247763_1000064_pt1 | contig 46484 bp, 37 predicted proteins | sample UWRJL141409B4_FD_179926 | JGI IMG/M metagenome (GOLD analysis project Ga0247763, IMG submission 179926) | Plant litter microbial communities from Arlington Agricultural Research Station in Wisconsin, United States - UWRJ-L141-409B-4 | ecosystem: Environmental > Terrestrial > Plant litter >... | reverse complement strand
CGTCGGCTGAGGGTCTGGCTCACCCTCCTCGGCGGGCGACGAACAACCTGCCGCACAGAGGCCTGCGACGCCGGCCAGAAGAATAAACCTGCTCATGTTCATTTGCTTCGTTGCCTTTCGTACTCGAGCCCACTCGCGTGCTGTGTGATCGCCTTTGGCAAGGAAGAACACGCGGTAGAAAGCGCCAAGTCGGATGCGGGCGTGGTGTCGCGCTCGCACAGGACCGCCTCGACGCGAGCAGTATAGACAGCTCATTTGCAGCGAGCGAGGAGAAATCGGGCCCGGTATCGTGCGCGAGCGCGAGTGGTACGCCTTGGCGCGCTCGACGCAGTGCCAACCAGGGGCGAACGTGCTGCCGCGGCATGCGATCATGCGGATCGCGCGCTTTCAGCGGCACTATTCAGCGGCAACGCGTCGCGCTAGCGATGGTCGCTGCGTGCTGCGTACGTGCTTGAAGCCATACGAAAGTGATCCAGCTCGGGTACACGCGCGATGGACTGGCCAGCGATCCTATCACGGTGCTAGTTTGCAACGGAATGAGCCGTTCGTCCGTGCGGCATTAGAGGTTGCTCAGCGTGCGTCCCAAAGTTCCCGTAGCATTCGGTGTTTTGGCTTTGGCGACGGCCTTCCTTTCGCGAGATGCGCGAGCGGCCGCGCAGGACGCCGAGGCTCAGGAGCTGGCCGATCAAGCCATCTTCACCGACTATCTGCAGCTCGATTTCAAGGCGGGCGAGAAGAAGCTGCGCGACGCGATCGCCCTCTGCGAGAAGGGGTCGTGCTCGCCCACCGTGCAAGCGCAGGTCTATCGGGATCTCGCGGTCATCTACATCACCGGGCTGAAGCGGCAGGACGATGGGCGCAAGCTGCTGGTCAAGGCACTCCAGCTGGATCCTCGCGTCGCTCTCGACGCCGATCTGACGACGCCGGATCTGATCCGCGTGTTCGAAGAGGCTCAGCAAGAGGTCGCGCGTAAGCCCGAACCCACGGCGGCACCTCCTCCGAAGGCGGCGCCGCCCGAAAGCCGCAAGGCCTCGCGAAAGGCAGGCGCTGCACCCAAGCCCGAGCCGCGAGAGGCCGCCCGGGCCGAGGGGGGGTCGATGGACGACGATGCCTCTGCCGATTGCCCCCCCGATTTTCCAGGGTGTGAAGCGATCCCTGACAAGCCCGAAGAGCCCGACGAGGAAGCTGGCCCGGATCTCGGCACGGTCAACTGGCTCTCGGCGGGTCTTCAGCAGGATTTCTTGATGTTCTCGGGGGAGGCTGGGGTGTGCGGCCCGGAGCGGCCTGCCGAGCTCTCGTGCTTTCGCGCGGGCGATCAGTTCCGTGACCCCACCGTTGAGTTTACCGCCGGCGACGAGGGCGAGATCGCGGGTGGCTTTCGCCCGGCGACCACGCGACTCTTGATCGGCTACGACCGCGTCTTTTTTCCGAACATCACGATCGGGGTACGCCTCGGCTACGCGATCGGTGGCGGTCCAGCCGAGCCGGGCGGAGCGGCCTTCGTTCCGTTCCATGCGGAGCTGCGCGGCGCGTACTGGTTTGGTCCGCTGGAGGTTGGCAAGGTGCGCCCTTACGCGACCATCGGTGGGGGACTCGCCCAGGTCGACAGCTCGGTGACCACCGAGTTGGTCGATCAAAGCCCTCAGGGGCAAATCGCGCTCGACGACAACAACCAACCGAGGGCGTCGCGCGTGACGGTCTGGAAGAAGACGGGCACGACATTCGGAGCGCTCGGGGCGGGTGCCATGTACCCCTTGAACCGTGAGAGCGGCATCACCGCGGAGCTCAAGGGTGTGGTGCTCTTTCCCTCATCGGGGATGAGCGTTTCGCTGCAAGCCGGCTACTCCTACGGCTTTTGAGGGACGCGGGCGTCAGCGCGGCAGGAAGTCGGCGTCTGCGTCGCAGGAGATGCTCGTGAAGAGCACCTGGGGTTGTGCGCTCGACGCGATTCGCCCGGTGAACAGAACTCCGATTTCCCCCTCGGGCCCGAACGCTGCGAGAGGCGCGTAGGCCTCTTCGTTCACAGGGGTGACGAGCCGCGCATCGCCGAGGGGTTCGAGATCGGGGGTCAGCTCGCGCGAGTAGATTGCATACGCAGCGCCGCTCCACTCGGACCAGAACAAGATCAGCCGATCGCCGAGGGCGACGATGCTGTGGTAGCGCGCGAAGTCGGCGGGTTCGGTGAGGGCCCTCTCGCTCACGAGCACCTCGCCGCGCTCGCCCAGCACGGTGCCCCAGATTTGTGCTCCGGGTCGCGAATCGGCTTGCACCAAGTGCCAGCCCACGATGAAGCGGCCGGCGTTCGCCGTGAGGCTCGCTGCGTCGGGGTTGCGGGCGCTCAGCGGCACGATTGGCGAGCCGTCTTCCCAACCGAAGTCGAAGCTCCGAAACCCGAGGGAGCGGCCCTCCTCACCCAGCATGTTGAACAGCAGCCCTATGCGGGTGGTGCCCGCGACGATGTTTGGAGAGCTCGGATCCAGGCCGAGGGGGGTGAGCTCGCGATTGCCCCCGACCAGCGTGCCCGAGCCGCCGATCAGCTGACCGTAGATGCGCCCACCGCTGCCGTCGCGCTCGTCTTCCCAGGCCAGTCGATACTCTCGCGAGCTGGCAGTCTGCAGCTCGATCAGGCTCGGACGCAGAGAAAAGCCTGCCGCGGCGGTCACGCGCAGGTCTGGCCCGAGCTTGTCGCCGCGGGTGTTGAAGCGATTGAAGTAGATCTCGTAGTCATCGTCGCGGCGGTCTTCCCAGGCCGTGGCGAAGATCGAGCCGCGCCCGACGATCGGACCGGCAAACGTGTCGTTGTTCACCTCGGCGACGGGGATCGCCGGCCCTGCCCCGCCCTGACGCGGCTGGATGCTGCGGAAGGTGCTCTGGGAGGAGCCAACGCGCTGAGTGAACACGGCCCCGTACACCCCCGCGCCGTCGCTGAAGGTCAGCCCCCCAGGACTTCCCTGCTGTGCCCCTTCAGACAGCAGCACCGGCGGCGCTTCGCTCGGCGTGAACAGCGCGCCGTTATCGATGACACCGTCGCAGTCGTTGTCGAGCCCGTCGCAACGTTCGACCCCGTCGGGAGACGCGACCGCGCTCGCGTCGTTGCAGTCATCTCCGCACGCGCCGGGCTCGCCCGGACGAAAGCCGGGGAGCGGGCGGCGATGGCCGTCGCCGTCGCCGTCGGCCGTGACCGGCTCGAACTCGCAATCCCCCGTGGAGGAGTCGCAGGTGTCGCGGGTGCACGGGTCGTCATCGACACACTCGATCGGATGCTCGACGCAGCGCTGCTCCTCGCAGCGGAGCGGGACGCATCGATCACTCGGCTCGCAGTCTTCGTCGACGAAGCACTCGACGCGAGGACCGCTCAAATCGACCGGGTCTGGCAAGACGACCGCGATCGGTTCAGCCCGACTGCCGCAGGCCAGGGCCCAGAGGGCGTGCACACACGCGGTGCGAGCATAGCCACCGAGTCGACGGGGCGCGCGGCTCACAGGCATCCGCCAAATCCCTCGATGTCGACCGGCAAGCACAGCAGCCCGGGGGCACAGACGCGGGGCGACTCCGCGTCCAACCCACACAGGCGGGCGCACTGAGTGCCGCGCCCGGTGCTCACGCAGATGTGGTCGCCCGCGCAGCGCTCGTTCGCGCAAGAATCGCCCTGCACGCCACGCCCGGCACGACTGCAAACCGTGCCGAAGCGTTCGACCCCGCAGGGCCCACTCGGGTAATCGACAAAGGGGAAACAAGCCTCGCCCTCCGCGCAGCCCGAAACGGGCGCGAGCGGATCACAAGCGTCGATGTTCGGTGGCTCTTCGGCGGGCGGACACCCCGGCTCTACGAAAGGAGGTGGCTCGGGTGGTTCGCGATCGGGTGGAGCTGCAGGCGGCTCGTCGGTCTCGCCGCCAGCGTCCGGAACCGTCTCGCTGGGCGACGGCAACCTCCCACTTCGGCGGTTCAAATCTGACCCGGCATCGCCACCGCAGGCGAGCAGGGCTAGCCCACCGACGAAAGCCAGACCCGCGCAGCGCATCGCATTCAGCATACTGTCACGACGTCACGACGCCAGCCGGGAGCCCTCAATCAGTTGCCTTCGCCCGCCCGAAAAAATGGTACGAGGCCCGGCCGTGGAGAAGTTATTGCGCCCCTCCCTCGCACACCCCTCGGCTGTTCCGGCGGCAGTGGTGCTTGCCGCAGTCCCTCTCGCTGCGCTGCTGTCGCTCGGTTGCGACATGGCGGGCCCGCGCCATGGCCCCGCGGAGAAAACCAGCGCCGTCGCCGCGCCAACGCCCGCGAGTCGCGATTCGGCGGCATCGCCTGCGGAAGCGGGCCAAGGCGTCCCCGCTACGGCCAATCCAGATCGCTGCGTGGTGCCCCGGGCCGAACCAGCGCCGCCGATCGCTCCACCGGCGACGCAGTGTCCTGCGGACCCGACGGGGCCCCTCCAGCTTTCGGTGGGTGCCGTGCAGTTCACGGATGCGCCGTCGGCACCGCGGGTCGCTGTCGAGTTGGCCCTCGATGACGCAGCCCGCAGTCGCGGCCTGATGTATCGCACTCGCCTCGACGCAGACGCGGGCATGCTCTTCTCGTGGGATCGGGAGGAGCCGCGATCGTTTTGGATGCTCAATACCTGCATTCCACTCGACATGCTGTTCATCGCCGGCGATGGCACCATCGTGGGAATATTGGAGCAGGTTCCGACGCTGAATACCGCCCCCCGTGGCGTGCCCTGTGGCGCTCGGCACGTGCTCGAGGTGAATGCGGGGTGGACCCGCCAGCACGGCATCGTGCCGGGCCAGAAGGTGGATATCGAAACTTGACTCAGCCGCTCGAATCGACACAGATCTTCGCAGCCATGGCCCATCGAAATAGCCAGCCCCTCGAGAGCATCCCCTCCATCGGCAGGTCAGCGTTCTCTGCCCTGCTCGCCGTCGCGTTCGCATCGATGGCGTGTGACTCGGGCAAAGTGCCCGAGCCCGAGCGTCAACCCGCGACGGCCGCAGCCACCAAACCGGCTTCCGGTGGCGCTGCTGGCGCCGCGGCCAGCGAAAAGAAGGCGCCCACGACGCGCCCCGCCCTGCGTGAGCCAGAGTTCCGCAAAGTCACGGCCAAACCAGTCGCCAAGGTTCCGCCCACCCCGGGTGATCCGGTGAACGGAAAATTCGAGATGGCCGACGCGTTGAAGGGCCTCGCCGGAACCGGCAAGCAACTCTTCGCCGACCTGGAGACCTCGCTCGGCAAGCTGGAGTGTGAACTCTGGCCCGACAAGGCACCGCTCACGGTCGCCAACTTCGTCGGCCTCGCCCGCGGCTTGCGCCCCTGGAAAGAGAAGGACAAGTGGGTGAAGAAGCCCCTTTACGACGGGCTCGTCTTCCATCGCATCGTCAAAGGCTTCATGATCCAGGGCGGCGATCCGAATCGCGACGGCAGCGGCGGCCCGGGCTACTCGCTCCCGGACGAGATCTGGGAAGACGCCAATCATGACAAGCGTGGCCTGCTGTGCATGGCCAATCGTGGGCCCAACACCAACGGGTCCCAGTTCTTCATCATGGATGGCCCGGCGCCACACCTCGACGGCGGCTACACCATCTTTGGCAAGTGCGGCCCAGACGACGTGATCGAGAAGCTGACAAGCAGCCCCACCGTCGGGGACCGTGCCGTTGATCCACCGACGATCACGAAGGTCGTCGTGCGCCACGCGGGTTAGCGTCTCCGTCTCCGCGCCGCCGAAGCGGTGCGTCATCGTGAGCACCCACTCGAATTGTTCACGTCGAGCCGAAAACCGTACCGATGAGTGGCAACGCGATGCGGCTCGTTCGCGACCGCATCGCCACATCTCGATGAGGGCGTGCGGCAACGCCCGCTGCGATCCCTGGAATCGCAGCGGAATTTTGATTGCCGCATTACGCCCCCGCCCGTAGTTTCTTCTACGTTGCCGGCAGCTCACCACCGGTGCGTCTTTCCCCTCATCGAGGCCCGACCATGCGCAAAGCGAGTCATGTTGCTCTCTCCACCACCAGTCTCGTCGCGCTCCTGAGCGCGTTCGGTTGCTCTTCCGACGGAGGCGGCGACAACGGCGGGGTCACACCCTTCACGCCCGGCGCTGGAGGGACGACAGGCGTTGCGGGCTCGACGGGTGTTCCCGGCGCGGCAGGAACGACGGGAGCACCGGTGGGTGTGGCTGGCTCTACGGGAGAGGGCCAGGGCGGCACGAGCTTCAACGCGGGTGTTGGTGGCGCGCCGGCGGTCGGTGGCGGAGTTGGCGGGGCTCCCGTCGGTGAGGTGCCTCCTGCGGCCCCGACGGGTGGGTATTTCAGGACCGGGGCATGGAACGGGTATGCGTTCACGGCTACGAACATTGCCGGGACCACGATCACGCCAGCCACTTTCGAGGCATTGCCACCGGGCGAGCCCTTCTGTGTCTCCGGCAGCGTCGCAGCAGATCCTGAGTTTTCTGGCGTTTCACTCCTCGGTTTCAACCTCAACCAGGCCGCGCAAGCTGCCGCAGGCGAGACGGAACCTGCCGTGGGCACTATCGTGCCCACGGGGACGGGCATCGCTGTCGCATTCACAAAGACCGTGCCGTCTACCCTGCGTATTCAGATCCAGGGCCCCACCGGCGAAACGAATGAAGACGACCGTTGGTGTTACGAGATCCCTGGCAACGCAAGTCCGGTTTTCGCGCCGTATGCAGAGTTCAACACGGCATGCTGGGACGGCACTGGAACCAACTACGCGGGCCAACCGCTCTCCGCAGTGCTGTTCACCGTTCCAGGCGGCGATACGAACGCCACGCCCTACGGCTACTGCATTGACGGATTCGCGGACGGCAGCAGTGCAGCGGACGCACCAGATTCGATCACGGAGAGCGTCCTGCTGTCTGGAACGTTGGACGAGAAATTCGAGCGCGCTCTAATCACCGGTAGGGATGGCAAGAGCTACATCGTCCAGAACAACGCCTGGAACGGGGCGTCTCAACCGGGTCAGCAAGTCGTACAGTACACGGGAAACAGCTTCGTCGTCTCTCAGCAGAACGCGCCTGGTGTCGGCGATGTGCCACTCGGATTCCCGTCGATCTTCGTCGGTCGGAATGGCTTTCGTGGCCCCAATGACAGCCAAACAACCGCGATCGACGATGGTCTGCCGATCCAGGTTTCGGCCATCAGCAGTATCCCGACGCGCTTCTCGCACAACGCGAGCGGTGACGCGAACGCGACCTACGACGTTTGGTTCGCTGCGCAGCCGCCGCAAGGTGAGTATCAGACTGCTACCGGCGCGTTCCTGATGGTTTGGACGTACAAACCGGGCAACCGCAACGCGATCGGCGGCTTCGGCGGCGGCCAGGTGGAGCAGGCGACCGTGGACGGCCGCCAGTGGAATCTGTTTGTTGGCGGCCGCGCCGAGGCGGGCGATCCGGGCGCAGGCGACGCGACCGTGATCTCGTACGTTGTACCGAACGGATCGATCCCGGACTACTCGTTCGATCTCAACCTGTTCATCCAGGATGCCGTTGGTCGCGGCCTGCTCAACCAGAACCTGTTCTTGACGGACGTCTTCGCCGGCTTCGAGATCTGGAGCGGCGGCAGCGGGCTGCGCATCAACGAGTTCACCGTCGACGTGCAGTGACGGTCGGCAGCGCGGCATCGATCTCGACCACGGGCTCGATGCCGCCTGAGCCTCGGCTCACGGACGCAAGAGGTGTTCCGGCGCGCGCCAAGTCGCCACCACGGCGCCGCTCTCAATCCGGCTGATACAACGTCCCCTGAGACGGCTGCATGTAATAATACCGCGCGTACTTCGGGCGATCGAACGTCACTGCACCGAACGCGTTGATGGCCACGGCGACGAGCGTCAGGGCCCAGAACGTGGGCCCGAGCCGGCGCCCGCAGAGCGCGAGCGCGCAGAAGAGGAAGACGGCGTAGTCGTTCGAGAAGCGGTAGCCGAACTGCATCCAACCGGTGTTCTGGTAGAAGAGCGCGGGGATGCCGACGCAGGCGGCCGTGACGATGAACGCGGTGTAACCACGGCCGGTTCGCTTGGGCCAGAGCAGGTAAACGAACGCCGGGGTCGTCACCCAGAGGGCGAGGCCGTGCGCGTTGATGCGAAAGGGCTGGAGCCAGGGCAGGCTGGTGAGGACGACGCCGAGGTTCTTGGCCAGGTAGTGATAGTGGAAGAGCCCCCACTTGGCGATGCGGCCCTGCCAGGTGATCTGCAGGTGTCGATAGCCGACGTCGAAGGGATCGTCGAAGCGCGCCGCGTTGTGCAGGAGCGACAGTCCGAACGCGAGCGCGAGCGGGAGCGCGAAGGCGAGGCCGACCTGGGTGAAGCGGCGGACATCGAGCTCGCGCCAAGCGTCGAGCCATTTGCGCGGCTGGGGAGTGTCGGGCGGTGTGGCTTCGACGGTCGGCTCGACATCGCCGTGCGGGACACGCTTGCTGACGCGCGCCGCCTCGAACAGGAACAGAGGGAAAGCGAACAGCAAGGGGGCGCGAGACCAGTAGCCGAGGCCCAGCATGAGCCCCGCGAGCCATGGGTGCCGCGCATCGATCGAGCAGAGCACGTAGGCGGCCATGGTGGCGACGGCCACGACGTGCGCCGCGAACCACACGGTGCCCTGCACCGCGGTGAAGAAGTAGACGCTGCCGAGCGCGAAGCCGAGCGCGAGCGCGAGACTTCGGAGCAGCGACCCTTGCCAGCGCTGCGCGCTCCGCAGTCGCTCGAAGGCAAAGAAGAGCAGAACGGGACCGAGCGGTGCGAGCCAGACGAAGAACTGGCCGTCGCGCACCCGATCGGCGTTGCCAGCGATCTTGACGAGCGGCATGAGCAGCGCCGCCGGCAGCGCGGGGAACGGCACGTACCACTTGTCATGGTAGCGGGCGAAGTCGTTGTTCTGCGCGTGATCCGGCGGGTCTTTTCCGAGATCGAGCCTGCCGTCGAGCCACGCCTCGGCGAGCAAAGCGAAGTGATTGAACTGGGTGTGCTGCGTGAGGCGATCGCGCCCCGCAACGGCCGCGTAGACGATCAGCAGGACGACATACATGCCGAGCGCGGCGACCCAACGACGGCCACGCTCGCTCACCAACCAAGCTCGCATTCGACGTCGCGGACCCTAATACATGAGCTCGAGCCAGGTTCGGCGTTTGTGCGCGTCGGGCGGCGGCGCGCGGCGGAGCTGCCGCCCCTGGTGGGAGCGGCTTTCCCCCCCCGCGTTGCCGCAGCGCTCGGGCGGCGACCGCTCGCTGCAACGGGCTGACTTTGGAGCCGGTATCGCGCGCGCAGCGGCAATTCGCGGCTCGTGCTAGGGTCGCGCCGTGCACGAGACCCTGTTTTCCGTCCCCGTTCGCGATCTCGAACGCTCCGATCAGCGCCGCAGCTGGGAGATCCCCCCGGCGTGGGTCAATTGGGCCCTCGCCGACAGTGAAGCGCGCAGCGACGGAGCGCCGGGAAAGCTGGAGCTGTACCTGAAGAAGACGGGCCGAGAGATCCTGGTGAAGGGGACGGCCCGCGTGGGCGTGAGCATGCCCTGCGCGCGTACGCTCGAGCCGGTGGCGGTCGCCCTGGACGCGGAGATCCTGCTGCTGTTGAGCCCTGGCGCCGCGGCACCGGCCGGCGCACCGCGGGCCGGAAAGCGGCAGCGGGGCACAGGGGGCGCGCACGGCCAGTCGCCCCGAGACCTCGACGCAGACGACGGGGCCGCCGAGCTCCTTTCTGCGGAAGAGGCCGCACGCGATGAGTATTCGGGCGACAACGTCGAGCTAGATGCCTTCGTTCGCGAGCACCTGCTGCTGGAGTTACCGCTCTTTCCAGTGCGATCAGACTTGCCTTTCGAATCGGACGCCGCTACCAACACGCCGCCGAACGAGTCGGGCGCCGCGCCGGACCCACGATTGGCCCCGCTGGCGGCTCTGGCGAGTCAGCTGAAGAAGACGGGCAAGTTGCCGAAATCGAGTAAGGAGTAGAGCCGTGCCGGTACCCAAGCGACGAACGACCCCAGGCAAGCGCAACGCACGTCGAGCGAACCACGACAAGGTGGCGGCGCCGAACCTGGTGCCTTGCTCGAACTGCTCCGCGCCCGCGTTGCCGCACCGCGTGTGCGCAGCGTGTGGCTTCTACGGGAAGCGCGCCGTGCTGCAGAAGAAGGACGAGAGCAGCACGGAAGCGGGCGGCAGCTCGAGCTGACGCGCGCCCCTGCCCCGTCGTTCTCACCTTTTCGAGCAGAGCCAAAGCGTGGTCGTCTGGTTATTCCCGGGACAAGGGACCCAGAAGGTAGGCATGGGCCGCGCCTTGTGGGAGTCGTCGCCTGCTGCGCGGGCCGTCTTCGAGGCGGCCGACGACGCCTTGGGCGAGCACTTCTCGAAGCTGATTTTCGAGGGCCCTGCAGAGGATCTGACGCAAACGGCGAACGCGCAGCCCGCGATCCTCACGGCGAGCATCGCGGCCTTGGCGGCGCTGCGCGACGCGCATCCTGACGCTCCGTCGCCCCGCTTCGCTGCCGGCCACTCGCTGGGAGAGTACAGCGCGCTGGTGGCGGCAGGCGTGCTAGATCTGCGCACGGCAGTGCGATTGGTTCGCCTGCGCGGTGAAGCGATGCAGCGCGCGGTGCCGTCGGGCGTGGGCGGGATGGCCGCAATCATGGGCGGTGACGCCGCTGCTGTCGAAGCATTGTGCGCGGAGGTGCGCGCATCGCTCGGGCCCGATCTCGCGCTCGCTCCGGCGAACTTCAACGCGCCCGGCCAGATCGTGATCGCTGGTCACGCGGAGGCGGTAGACAAGGCTTCGCAGCTCGCGAGCACCCGCAAACTGAAAGCGATCGCGCTCAAGGTGAGCGCACCCTTCCATTGCAGCCTGATGCTGCCGGCGGCGGAGGTCGTCTCGAAAGCGCTCGGCGGAGTGACGTTCGAGAAGTTCCGCTTCCCCGTCATCAGCAACGTGGATGCCCAGCCCAACACGGATCCGACACGAGCGAGGGAGCTGCTGGTGCGCCAGATCGCCGGCGCGGTCCGTTGGCAAGAGAGCATGGAATACATCGCGGCTCAGGGGGCGAACCTGGCGCTCGAGATTGGCCCTGGCCGGGTGCTCGCGGGGTTGGCGCGTAAGGCTGTACCCGGCTTGGATGTCAAGCCAGTGTTTGAACCAGCGGAAGTCGCTGCGGCCTGGAATTCCAGCGGCACGAGCTGAGCGGCGCGCATTTCGCGCGGGGGAAAAGGGTCAGAGCGGAAATTCTTATGCTTGCCGCGTCGGCAAGCATGGTAAACACGCGCCGCTCGTCCAGGGCGGCAATGCTCGATGTTTGATCTCAGCGGCAAAATAGCACTAGTTACGGGTGGATCTCGCGGTATCGGGAAGGCTGTGGCTCAGCTTCTCGCACGCCAGGGCGCTCGTGTGATCCTCACCTACGCCAAGGATGAGGCCGCAGCGCGGCAGACGGTGGAAGCCATCGTGGCGGCGGGCGGCACAGCCGAGGCTGAGCGGCTCGATGTCGCGCGCTTCGAACATGCCGAGAGCACGGTGGCGGCCGTGGCGAAGCGAGCCGGCAAGCTCGACATTCTCGTGGCAAACGCGGGCATCGCGATCGACGGCCTGCTCCTGCGGCTGCGCGAGCAAGACATCGACGCGACGCTGTCAGTCAACTTGAAGGGCGCCCTCGCCTGCGCGCAGGGGGCGATCAAGCCCATGGTTCGTGCCCGGACCGGACGCATCATCTTCGTGTCGAGCGTCGTCGGGCAGATGGGTAATGCGGGCCAGGTCGCCTACGCCGCCAGCAAGGCTGCGCTGATCGGTGCTGCCAAGTCGTTGGCGCGCGAGTACGCCTCGCGAGGAATCACCGTGAATGCGCTCGCGCCCGGCTATGTCGACACCGACATGACTGCGAAGCTCGAGCCGGCGCAGCGCGAAGCGATGCTTTCGGCGGTGCCTTTGGGGCGCGCCGCCACCGCGGATGAAATCGCGGCCGGCGTGTTATTCCTCGCCTCGAGCGAGGCAGCGTACATCACCGGTCAGGTGCTGGCCGTGAACGGTGGCATGTACATGTGATTCACGTCGCCCGACACCGCGCTCGGCACCGCGTCATCATCACGGCGCTGTCGCGACGGACCGGGTGAAGCACTCTCTCACGTCGAGAGACAATCTGTTGGAGGCAAAAAATGGCGGCAGGTCGCGATGTTACGGCCGAAGTAAAGCGAATCATCAAGGAACAGCTGGACGTCGACGAGGCGGACATCAAGCCCGAATCCGTATTCATCGACGATCTGGGTGCTGATTCTCTTGGTCTGGTCGAGCTCGTCCTGGCGTTCGAGGAAGCGTTCGAAATCGACATCCCCGACGAGGACACGGAGCAGATCCGGACGGTTCAGGACGCCGTCAAGTACATCGAGCAGCACAGCAGCACCTGAACCGGAGCGCCGCCGGCTGGGCCGTCTCGGCGTGTCGACCTGAATGCTCGCGTCGCTCCGAGTGACGCAGGTCCGATCATCGGGTTCAGAGGCGGCGCGCGCGATCCGAAGGGATTGTCTCGAATCTTGAAACACGTGAGCCCCCACCGAGAGCAGTTCGGGAAACGTATCGCCCGAAACGATTGCACCGCAGTGCGTGCGTGGCGACGGGCGCGAGAACGGGTGGCGCGCGAAGGTGCGCGCCCGTCCGAAGTGGGGGCAGCTCGCTGCAGCATGGGCGGGTGGTTCCCGAAGCTCCGCGGCGGCGGGCTCGGAGCCGCCCCCGACAATACCTCACTGAGGAATGCCCCACTGAGGAGCGCCTCTGTGAAGACATTGTCGCGACCGGCTCGCCGCTGAAGGCGTCCGCGAGGTAACTGAGAGCGAAGCGATGGAACGGGTTGTCGTTACGGGGTTAGGTCTGGTCACGCCGACCGGCGTCGGCACGGAAGCGTCCTGGCGGGCACTGCTCGATGGCAAGAGCGGCGTGGCACCCATCACGGCCTTTGACACGAAAGACTACGCCTGCCGCATTGCGGCCGAGGTGAAGAATTTCGATGCGTCCGAGTTTATGGCGCGCAAGAAGGTCAAGGAGATGTGCCGCTTCACGCAGTTCGCGATGGCGGCCACCAAGATGGCCATCGAGGACGCGGGCCTGGAGCTCACCGAGGAAGAGCGGCTGCGAACGGGCTGCTTCATCGGGGTCGGGCTCGGTGGACTCGAGAATCTCGAGCGCGTGACGTTGATGCTCGCCGAGAAGGGGCCTGACAAGGTCAGCCCCTACTTCATTCCATCGATCATCGGCAACCTCGCTGGCGGCCAGGTCGCGATCGAGTACGGGCTGCACGGGCCCAGCTACTGTCACACGAGCGCGTGCGCATCGAGCGCGCATTCGATCGGCGAGGCGGTGGAGTGGCTGCGCCGAGGCGACGTGGACGTGATGGTGTGCGGCGGCGCCGAGGCGACGATCACACCGATCGGCATTGCCGGGTTCTCCGCGATGTTCGCGCTCAGCCGCCGCAACGACGAACCCGAGCGCGCGAGCCGCCCCTTCGACGCTGGCCGGGACGGATTCATCTGCGGCGAAGGCGCGGGCACGCTGATCCTGGAGACAGCGAGCCGCGCCCGCAAGCGCGGCGCGCGGATCCTGTGCGAGATCACGGGTTGGGGCGCGACCACCGACGGCTACCACATCACCAAGCCCGCGCCCAACCACAAGCACGCTGCGCGGGCCATGCGCGTGGCTCTGCAGCACGCACGCTTGAACGCGAGCCAGATCGACTATGTCAACGCGCACGGCACGTCGACGCCCGTGGGCGACGTCGAGGAGTCGCGAGCGATCGTCGACACCTTCGGTGCGCATGCGCTGGAGAAGAAGCTGTGGGTCAGCTCCACCAAGAGCATGACGGGCCACATGCTGGGCGCCGCCGGTGCCGTGGAGGCCGCGATCTGCGTCAAGACCATCGCCACGGGGAGGATCCCGCCAACCATCAACCTCGACGAGCCGGATCCCGAGTGCGCGCTCGACTACGTGCCTCACACTGCCCGCGAGCGAGCGGTGAAGCACGTCATGAGCAACTCGTTCGGCTTCGGTGGGACGAACGTCGCATTGGTACTCTCAGCCTTCGAGGGCTGAGAGTGAGCCGGCGCGGCCGATCGCGGTGCAGTCATGCAGTGCCCTTACTGCAACCAAACAGATTGCCGAGTCGTCGATTCCCGCCTCGTCTCCGAGGGTGCCGTCACCTGGCGACGGCGCGAATGCGAGAACTGCAAGCGGCGCTTTACGACCTACGAGCGGCTCGAGAACAGCCTGCCCACGGTCGTGAAGAAGAACGGCCAGCGAGAAGCCTTTAATCGGGAAAAGTTGCTACGCAGCCTGCAGATTGCGTGCAACAAGCGCCCTGTTTCCGTCGACGTGCTCGACGAGGTGGCGAGCCAGGTGGAGCGCAGCCTAGCCGAAGGTGGGCATCGGGAGGTGTCATCTCAGGCCATTGGGTTGGCCGTGATGGAGGCGCTCAAACGCATCGACGAGGTGGCGTACGTGCGGTTTGCGAGTGTCTACAAATCGTTTCGCGACATCGACGCCTTCATGGCTGAGATGAGCCAACTTGTTCGCGAACGCCCGAAAGGCTAAGCCTCCGCCATGGTCGATGATACGTCTCGCACGGGGGGGGCCTCCTCGGAAGCTTCGGCCCTGACCGACGCCCGCGCCGCCGAGTGGATGGCTCAGGCGATCGAGATCGCGCATCAGGGAGACCCGTCGCCGAACCCACATGTGGGCGCAGTCATCGTCAAAGACGGGCAAATCATCGCTACCGGCTTTCACGCCAGCGCGGGCGACCGCCACGCGGAGGTGGTCGCGCTCGAACAAGCGGGCGAGCGGGCTCGCGGGGCCACGCTTTACGTGACGCTCGAGCCCTGCAACCATTTTGGCAAGACGCCGCCGTGCACCGACGCGATCATCAAGGCCGGCATCGCACGCGTGATCGCGGGCTGCGCCGACCCGAACCCGAACGTCGCGGGAGGCGGCGTGGCCAAGCTGCGGGGGGCCGGCGTCGAGGTAGCGACGGGTGTGCTCGCAAACCCCTCTAAGGCCCTGATTCGTCCCTGGCGCAAGTACATCACGCAGGGCACCGCTTATCTCACGCTCAAGCTCGCGACGTCACTCGATGGGCGCATCGCCACGAAGACGGGGGCCTCCAAGTGGATTACGAGCCCGGATTCTCGCGCGCGGGGCCACCGCTTGCGAGCCGCTCACGACGCAGTGCTCGTGGGCGTCAGCACAATCGTCGCAGACGATCCGCAGCTCACGGTGCGTGAAGGGCCGCCGGCGCGTAATCCGATCCGAGTCATCGTCGACAGCACGCTGCGCATCCCGCTCGGCAGTACAGTGGTGACCACGGCAGCCGAAGTCCCGACCTGCGTGGTGACCACCCCGAACTCGTCGGTCAAGGCCGAGGAGGCGCTCGCCGAACGCGGCGTGAACGTGGTGCGGGTCGCCGCGAACACGCAAGGCCGCTGTGACATGAAGGCCGCCCTGCGCGCCCTCGCCCAGCGCGAGGTAGTGAGCGTGCTGTGCGAAGGTGGCGCCGAGCTGGCGGGGAGTTTGCTCGCCGATCAGCTCGCGGAGGAGCTCCACTTCTTTATCGCCCCCGTGCTGCTGGGCCCGCGCGGGCGCCCTTGTGCCGTTGACTGGGCGGGTCCTGATGACGTCTCCGCGGCCCCCCGTCTACACCGCCCCAAGTGGGACCTGTCGGGGACGGACGCCTACCTGACGGGGCGCGTCCGCTATCCATCCAAGCCCATCGAAGACACGTGAGCGCGGCGCCCGGCGATGCGCGTTCCCTCGCGGGATCGACGGATTTACGTTGCCCCAGAGCAATAGTTGCCCTAGGTTAACTATTGCTCGTGGCAAACTCCCCTGCCCTCGCCGACGTTCATGAGGCCGTCGCGTGCCTCGGTCGACTGACCGAGGTGTTCCGTCAACGGCGGCTAGAGCTCGCCGCGAGCGTGGGGTTGACCGAGCAGCAATGGTCGGTGCTCGACGAGATCGAGCAGGCCGATTTCATGCCGAGCATGTTCGCCCGGCGGCGCGAGAGCAGCGCTGCGGCGGTGTCGAAGATCCTGCGGCAGCTGCAAGACAAGGAGCTGGTCGTGGTATCGCTCAGCGAGAGCGACGGACGGCAGCGCCACTACGTGTTGAGCCCGCTCGGCAAGCGGACCCTCGCGCGGCTGCGCGAGCAGCGCCAGCACGCCATCTCGGAGGTCTGGCTGGAGTTCGCAGCCGACGAGGTGGTCGCGTTCACGCGCTTCGGAACCGAGCTGATCGAGCGGCTCGAGCGCTACTCGAAGGACTACGCGAGCCCCGCGGCTCGGAGAGGAACTGGCAATGGGAAAGACGCTGTACGAGAAGGTGTTTGAGCGCCACATGGTGGCGACGCTGCCCTCGGGCCAACACCAGCTGTTCATGGGCTTGCACCTGCTGCACGAGGTGACGTCACCTCAGGCCTTCAGCTCGCTCGACGAGCGCGGCTTGAAAGTCGCATACCCCGAGCGGACGTTCGCCACCGCCGATCACATCATCCCCACGCACACCAAGCTGCGTCCGCTGCAAGACTCGCTGGCGGAGGAGATGCTGGGCGCGCTGGAGGCGAACGTCGGCAAGCACGGCATCCGCTTCTTCTCGCCGAGCCGTCAGGAGCAGGGCATCGTGCACGTGCTCGGGCCGGAGCTCGGGCTGACGCAGCCAGGAATGACCATCTGCTGCGGTGACTCGCACACGTCGACGCACGGCGCGTTCGGATCGATCGCCTTCGGCATCGGCACCTCGCAGGTGCGTGACGTGCTCGCGACCCAGACGCTGGCGATGGGCCGCTTGAAGCTGCGCCGTGTGGAGGTAAACGGGCGGTTGCGCCCCGGCGTGTACGCGAAAGACGTCGCGCTGTTCTTGATCAACAAGCTGGGCGTGAAGGGGGGCGTGGGCTTCGTTTACGAGTATGCCGGCGAGGTGATCGAACGCTTCACGATGGATGAGCGGATGACCCTCTGCAACATGAGCATCGAGGGTGGCGCTCGCGCCGGCTACATCAACCCCGACGAGACCACGTACGCCTTCTTGAAGGGGCGTCGTTACTCGCCGACGGGCGAGAGCTGGGATCGCGCCGTCGCCTACTGGAACTCGATGCGAAGCGACCCCGACGCCAAGTACGACGACGTCATCCGCTTCGACGGCGGGCTGATCGAGCCGATGGTCACCTGGGGCATCACCCCGGGCCAGTCGGTGGGCGTCAGCGAGCAGGTGCCCTTGCTGTCGAGCTTCCCCGCCAACGAGCGGGAGACGGCAGAGGAGGCCTACCGGTACATGTCGTTCGAGGCGGGCCAGCCCATCGCCGGCACCCAGGTCAACGTGGCTTTCATCGGCTCGTGCACGAACGGTCGCTTCAGCGATTTCGAGGAGGTCGCGCGCCTGGTGCAGAAGAGCGGGCGAAAAGTGGCCCCCAACGTGCGCGCGCTGATCGTCCCGGGCTCGCACGACGTGCGCAAGGCGCTGATCGAGCGCGGCTACGACAAGCTCTTCACGGACGCGGGCTTCGAGTTCCGCGAGCCCGGCTGCTCGATGTGTCTGGCGATGAATCCCGACAAGCTCGAGGGACGGCAGGTCTGCGCGTCGTCCTCAAACCGCAACTTCAAGGGGCGCCAGGGCTCTCCGAGCGGGCGAACCTTGCTGATGAGCCCGGCCATGGTGGCCGCCGCCGCTCTCGCCGGCAGCGTGACGGACGCGCGCCAGCTGTTCGACATCCAGTAACGAAAGGAATCCTGACGTGACCGAGGATACCCGACGCATCGTCATCGAAGGCACCGCCGTCCCCGTGCGGGGCGATGACATCGACACTGACCGCATCATTCCTGCCCGCTACCTGCGAACGGTGACGTTCACCGGCCTGGGCGAGCACGCTTTCGAGGACGATCGAGCGGAGCTCGAGCGCTTGGGCCAAAAGCACCCGTTCGACGACGTGCGCTTCGCGGGCGCGCGCATCTTGCTCGCGAACAAGAACTTTGGCTGTGGCTCGTCGCGCGAGCACGCACCTCAAGCGCTGATGCGTTGGGGCAACGGCATCGCCGTCGTGATCGCGGAGAGCTTTGCGGAGATCTTCAACGCGAACTGCTTCTCCATCGGGATCCCGTGCGTGAAGGTGGACGAGGCGAGTTGCCAGGCGCTGATGGCGGCGGTCGATGCCGATCCTGGGCTCAATATCCGTATCAACTTCCAGCAGGGCACCCTCGAGGCGGGCGGTCGGAAGTTCGCGTTCGACATGCCCGCGGGCATCCGTCAGCGCTTCCTCGAAGGCTCCTGGGACTCGGCGACCGAACTGCTCGCGAATCGGGACAAGATCGCGGACACAGCGAAAAACCTGCCTTACATGTCTGGATTCGGGGCGAGCGCCTAGCGCCCGTCACCGAGCGAGCCTGCCGGCCGTTGCCCCAACCCCCACAGGATGGTATTAACCAGTCCCGTATGGCCACCCTCGAAATCCTGAAATACCCGGATCCTCGCCTCCGCCTGGTCGCCAAGCCAGTGGCCGAAATCACCGACGAGACGCGCACGCTCGTCGAGTCGATGGCGGAGACGATGTATGCCGCCGCTGGGTGTGGTCTCGCTGCCACGCAGGTGGGGGTGGACGCGCGCATCTTCGTGATCGACACGGCCGGCGAGAACGAAGCGAGCGATCTCAAGGTGTTCATCAACCCCGAGATCGTGAAGACGGAGGGCGTGCAGACCTGGGAGGAGGGCTGCCTCTCCTTCCCGGGGGCGAGCGAAGAGATCCGACGCGCCGATCGCGTCAAAGTGCGCGCGCTCGATCAGTTCGGAAAGCCCTTCGAGCTGGAGGCCGACGGTCTGCTCGCGATCGCGATTCAGCACGAGAACGACCACCTCGACGGCGTGCTGATGATCGACAAGCTGAACGCGCTCAAACGGCGCCTGGTGAGCCGCAAGGTGAGCCGGCAGCTGCAGGACGACGCCTCACAGTCTTAACTCGACGAGGGGGCCGCGGCCCCCTCCCGGCTTCACGCCTCGCTCAGGCGATCGCTCGTTGCTGGAGGGGCGAGCTCAGGAGTTGCCAGTGCGCTGGAAGGGCGTGTTGTCGATCTGGACGCCGCGCGCTCTCAGCTCGTCGAGGAGTCGCGGCTCGCCCTGCGCCGCCACGAAGGAGCCATCCGGCCCGCCTCGATCGGTCGCGTAGGTGAAGACCTCGTGCAGCTGCGGCGTGCCGTCTGCGCTGGATGCGATGTCGACGATGCGGCGCACGCGCTCCCTCCCATCTGGAGAGGCCCCCACCTCGAGCGCGAGATCGAACCCGCTGACGATGGATTGCCGTGCGGTGTCGACTGACACCCCGGGCGTGAGGGAAGCAAGGTTCGTAGCGAGCCGGCTCAGGGCCTGCTCGATGGTGCTCGAGTTGACCCCGCCGACCACACCGTTGAACCCGTGTACGATGATCTCCATCACTGCGGCCAGGGTGCGCCCCGCGAGGCTCTCGACCACGAGGTTCGTCTCCGGGAGGGATCGCGCGAAATCGACGAGCCGCGCCGGATCGAACGGTGCGGTGCTGGCGTCGAGCCGCACCGCCGCTGTCGCGTTCGCCGCGAGCTGAAAGTGCTCTTCGATGACCAGAAGCTGCCGGTCGACGGCGGCCTCCGCCAGCGCGCTCGACACGCGCGCGACGTGAGACTGACGGGAGCCGACCACGAGCACGTTGACGCGCGCGGTGACGCACTGGGCGAGGAAGGTCGCCATCGCCTTGGAGATGACGCGATCGCGCACCAGCTCCTCGAGGCTGCTCTCCACGTTGGCTCGGCGCCGAACCACGAGCACGATGCCCTCCGGGGCCGCACGCTGACGCACGGCTTTCCAGATGATGCCCCCCGGCAGGCGCCCCGTCATGAAGGTCTCGCGGCCGTCGTGCGAAGCTTCGCTCATGCGACAGAGGCGGGCGAGCACCCGCTCGAGGCTGTCTACAGACGAGAATGGCAGCTGCGCATAGCTCAGCCGATCCCCCTGCACGATGCTGACGCTCTTGGTGCCGTTGGCGGTGAGCTGGGTGGCGTTGGGGTTGCGGATCAGGGCCTCGAGCGGCCCGAGGCCCACCAGCTCGGAGCGTGCCGCCACGACCATTTGCTCGTCGGTCAAGAGCGCGCTGATGCCCTTCTCGTCGCGCAAGCGGGCGAGCTCCTCCAGCATCACGCGCTCGATTCGACGCGCGACGTTGTCCGCGATGTCCCGGTCTAGCGTGCGCCGCTCGACCTTGTCGGTCACGCGCTCGACCAGCACGCGCACGCTCTCGATCGGCGAGTTGTCCTGTCGAGGTGTCGCCTCCGTCTTGGCGATGCGCGGGACATCGGGCTCCGATGCTTCGGCACCGCGGCGCGGCACCCGCGACATCGGCGCTGGCACGCGCGGTGCTGGTGGCACCTGCGGCGACTTCAGCTCTTCTGGGGAAGGCCCAGCCCAGTTCGGCGGCTCCGCGGCCTCGGGCTCCGCTCGGGGTACGTCGTCGGAGGTGGCATGGGGGGAGCCGCCCGCGTCCTCGATGCGCAGGATGAAATCGCCGATGTAGATGCGATCGCCCTCGCGAACGATGGTGGCTTGCACGATTCGCTGGCGATTGACGTAGGTGCCGTTCGTGCTGTTCTGGTCGACGACGACGAAGCGGCCGTCTTTCTGCGTCAATCGCGCGTGGCGCTTGGAGACGTTGCCTTTGGAGAGCACGAGGTCGTTCCCGCGCACGCGACCGACAGTGACCTCTGACCCCTCAAAGACTTCGCGCCTTTCCGCCCCACCCTTTTCGCTGATTACGACTGCAAACACGGGTCTCCCAACGCTGCGATGGTCACGACGATGTTTGGACTTTCCCCAATCGGCCCCAGCCTAGTGCCACGATTGCACGGAATCGAGACCAATGAAGCCGAGGCGCACGAATCAAAGCCAAGCGGCTTCATACCCTTGGGGGGTGCAGCGGCTCGCGGTGACGCAGGCGCGGTGGGGGCCCTGTCGGACTCGCCGTCGAGACGAGAGCGGCGCACTCGGCTCGCGTCATTGCCGATGCGGTCTCGCGACGCCGCGCGTCCGGAGCGCACCGCGAAGGTCAGAGAAGATGCTGGAGGGCGTCGTCCCGTGACCCGAGGCTCTCGCGCGCTCGCGACCCGACGGGGCGTCCTGCGCCAGCATCGCTCGAACGCGCGCTGGCATGCGTGACGGCGCACCGCCCGCACCTCCAGCGAAGTGCCGGTCATGCCCGGCGGTCTCGTCTTCGAGAACATCTTCGTTAAGAACAATGATCTTCGAAATTTGAGGTTTCGCGTCCGCTCGTCGGGGGTCGACCGTTGGTGTACGGTAGCCGGCAGTCGCCCGGCGAAGCGGGGCTCTAGCCACCTTACGGCGCGCGGCGTGGGTAATTTTCGCCTCGCTCGGCGTTCGACGGTTGCTGGCTAGCGATGGCGGCTTCGATTCGCTCGCCCAACCCCCAGCGCACGGCGCGCTCCCTCAGCAGTGCTGCAGTCGGCATGGCCGGCCGGTTAGATGGGGTATGCGGCGATGATCTTTGGAAGGGGGCGCTCGACGTCCGTCAGCGTACTCGTGATCACATCCGCGCCCTCGGACGAAAAGAACAGCGAATCACCGACGCTCGGTGGCAATGTTTTCGGTTGGACCTCACCGTGTTCACTGAAGCTGACCGATCCGCTCAGCTTGCGCTGCAAAGCGACGTGAGCCATCCGCCACTGCCCGCTGTCGCGATGGCGCACCGCAACGCAGACCTCGTCGAAGAAGTGATATTCGGTGTTGCGAGTCAAGTAAACCTTGCGCCTGCGGCGCTCGGGGCCCGTGTACGCGGTCTGGTGATGCGGCATTCGGCATGCTCCGGTGAAGACTTCCGGTAGCGTACTTTCGCAGCCGTCGCGACCGCTGGCCAAGTTTGCGTCCACCGCTCGCGACTTGTCGCCGCGAGCACGAGGTGATCGCCGGCGCGCGCGCTCGACTGGGCCGCACTCGACTGGGCCCTCGGCAACCGAGTCGGCGTTTCTCGACGTGTCCCATCGCCGAGAGCGGTGCCTCGCGTCGGCCAGCCCCTGTTCGCGAGCTTGTGGAGAACTTGTGCAGCGTGGACATTCGCTCGTGCGGTCGAGGTCGTGGTCGACGGAAACTATGGGAAAATCAGCGCGAAAGCACGGCGCACCGAAAGTCCCAGCGCACTCGATCCACACAAGTTGAACACAACTTCGCGCGTGTCCCGAGCACTGCGGCGTGCGACAGCGAGCGTGCCATGCTTCGCTACAGGAGGAGCGTGCACTCCACTGCCGAGGCGGTCGGCGGGCACGTAGGCGTTGCCGCAAAGCGCGTCTCGCAGGCATGGCCGATGGCTCGCCGCGGCGGCTCGATGGGCGCGTCGCGCGATGGCACCACGCGGCGCACACCGAGGACCTCGAGGATGGTGCCGCACGCTTGCCCCACATGCGCCGCGTAGCCAAATTTCCTGTACAAAATCCTCCTGCGCATCGTTCCGCGCAAAGATGGGTCGCCACTCATGCGCGAGCGCTGAGAGCCGAGCGCGACAGGATCTGAGACACGCAGTCAGGGACATCCACCGTGCGTGCGACACGGCGATCATGGCTGACGATCATGCTGGTGAGCCGAGCGGTCGCCTATGCTGCGACAACGTGTGAGCAAACTCTGTCAGCGAGTCATGACAGGGTTGACGCCGCCTCCGCTCAGAGGAGATATTGTACGGCGAAGTTCGGCGTCGTTATTTTTGGGGCGCGTTATCTTCCGGGCGGAGCAGCCGTCATCAGGTGCGTTCAGCAATGCGGCAACGACAGGGCAAGGGACGGCGGAAGACATCTCGTCCCGAGAAGGTCATTCATGTCCTGTTCGGGCCGGGCGGCGGGCGACTGGATCGCGTGGCCGGCGGCGGCTCGGTACAGGAGCAGGCACCAGGGCCACAGAGTCGTGAGCCCATCACCGACCTGTTCACGCGCGGCGAAATCGCACGGCTTCTGCGGCTGACGCCGACGCGGCTTCGCACGCTCGATCGCGCCGGCGTGGTATCACCATCCGGTCGACGCCGGGGCCGTCGCGCATACACCTTCGCCGACGTGATCCAACTACGGGCGGCGCAAGGGCTGCTGGAGCGCAACGTTCGCCTGCGCGACGTGACGCGCGCCGTGACGGAGTTGCGAAAGTCACTCCCCGCCGTCACGCGCCCTCTCGCCGAGCTGCGCATCGTCTCCGACGGTCGCAGCGTCGTCGTCCACACGCAAGATGGCTCTTTCGAGCCCTTGACGGGTCAGATGGTGCTCGATCTGCAGGTGCGGCGTTTGCGCGAAGACGTCGTGCGCGTGCTTCGCCCATCGGCAGGGCGCGATCGAGCGCGCACGGCTTACGAGCTCTACCTGAAGGCGAGCCAGCTGGATGAAGATCCTGCGACGATGGACGCGGCGGAGCAGCTCTATCGTCGGGCGGTGGAGCTCGATCCATGGCTCACGATCGCCTACACGAACCTCGGGAACATCCGCTTTCGCCGGCATGACGCAGAGGGCGCCGAGCTGCTCTATCGCAAGGCGCTGGAGATGGATCCCCGGCAGCCCGAGGCCCAGTATAACCTCGGCTACCTGACGCTCGAGCGAGGACAGGCGGAGGAGTCGATCCCGCTCTTTCAGGGTGCGCTCGAGGCCGATCCGAAGTTTTCGGACGCCTATTTCAACCTGGCGATGGCGTTCGAGCAAGCCGGTCACGCCGACAAAGCCCAGCCCTACTGGCGCAGTTATGTCGAGCTCGAGCCGCACGGCACCTGGAGCGAGATCGCCCGGCGCCACCTGTAATCCGGCCGGCGATACACCGGGCTGGCGTTGCATCGGGCTGGCGTTGCATCTCGGGCTGGAGCTGCACGGGGCCGTCTCTGCCCTCGATCGCGGGCGGCAGCCGCGCCCTCGCGCCCGGCCCGTTCCGGCGTCGTCCGCGTCCCCGAGCGAGCTCGGGCGGGGCCCCGGCGCGACGTCGATCGCCAACCGGGGCGGCTGCGCTCCGGTGCGCAGGTTTCCGGTACCCCGAGCGGCGCTGATCCACGAGCGCGCGCGGGAGTGTCCGATTCGTGGAAACGCCGTTTCTTTAGCCTCGATTCCAGCCGGTCGAAGCACTAGATTCGCGTCGTTTTTCCGGGACTAGCAGCCCGGATCTCGTCCTGTTCCCGTCGGCGCGGCCTGGAAGCCACGTCGATTGTTTTCGTTGGTCCGGGCGCCCCAATCCGTGCCCTTTGACTCCTTCGGCGCGGGCGTCTCGACCCGTGCCCTCTGACTCCTTCGGCGCGGACGCCCCAACCCCGTGCCCCACTCGAACCCATGACGACGAATCACCCACCCAGCACTCCGCCCGGCGAGCTCCCCGTCAGCATCGGTGACGAACTGCGCAACTCGTACCTCGATTACGCGATGAGCGTGATTATCGGGCGCGCCATTCCCGATGTGCGCGACGGTCTCAAGCCGGTGCACCGGCGAATCCTCTACGCGATGGAGGGGCTCAACCTGCACGCCGGCTCGGCATACAAGAAATGCGCGGCCGTCGTCGGCGAAGTGCTCGGTAAATACCATCCCCACGGTGACGCCAGCGTCTACGACGCCCTGGTTCGCATGGCGCAAGACTTCTCGATGCGCCACCCATTGGTGGACGGTCAGGGCAACTTCGGTTCGGTCGACGGGGACCCGGCCGCGGCGTATCGCTACACGGAGTCCCGACTGTCGAGCATTGCACAGGAGCTGCTCGCCGACATCGACAAGGACACCGTAGAGTTCAAGCCGACGTTCGACGAGTCGGGCACCGAACCGTTGGTGCTGCCCGCGCGTTATCCCAACTTGCTCGTCAACGGCTCGGGCGGCATCGCCGTCGGCATGGCGACCAACGTGCCTCCGCACAATCTGCGCGAGGTCCTCGACGCGACCATTCACCTGATCGGGAACCCGGAAGCGACGATAGCCGACCTCATGCGCTTCATTCCGGGCCCGGATTTTCCCACCGCGGGCTTGATCTACGGGCGAGCGGGCATCCTGCAAGCCTACCAGACGGGGCGCGGCAGCATCGTGATGCGGGCGCGCAACATCGTCGAGGAGATCAAGGGCAGCGAGCGCGAGCAGCTCGTGTTCACCGAGCTGCCGTATCAGGTCAACAAGGCGCGCCTGTGCGCCAAGATCGGTCAGCTGATCCGCGACAAGCGCGTCGAGGGCATCAAGGAAGTGCGCGACGAGAGCGACCGGGAGGGCATGCGCCTCGTCGTCGAGCTCAAGAAAGACGTCTTCCCGCAGGTGGTGCTGAACCAGCTCTACACGCTCACCGATCTGCAGGCGACGTTCGGAGTGATCAACCTCTCCCTGGTCAACAACCGGCCGGAGACGCTGAACCTCGTCGACACGTTGCAGTTGTTCGTCGATCACCGGCGCGAGGTGGTGAGCCGGCGCACCCACTATGAGCTGACCAAGGCCGAAGAACGACGCGAGATCGTCGAAGGCCTCGGCATGGTCACGACCGAGACTGACCTGGTCATCCGCACCATCCGCGAGTCGCGCGATCCCGATGAGGCGCGCGATCGATTGATGAAGCTGCCGCTCAAGGGCCTGGAGGAGTTCGTGCGCCGCGCCGGGCAGACCCTGGATCCCGAGCGGTCCGGCGACTACTTCCTGAGCGACCGCCAGGCGAAGGCGATCCTGGAGATGCGTCTATCGCGCCTGACGGGGCTAGAGCAGGACAAGCTCGCCGAGGAGTACGGCGAGCTCTGCAAGGAGATCGCGCGGCTCTCGGGCATCCTCGCCGACGAAGGCAAGCTGATGGCGCTCATCGTCGAAGAGCTAGAGGCCCTCAAGGAGAAATACGCCGAAGCACGCCGCACCGAGATCCTCGACAACGAGGCCGAGATCCAGCTCGAGGATCTCATCCAGGAAGAGCAGATGGTGATCACCATCTCGCACGGCGGCTACATCAAGCGCACGCCGCTCTCGACGTACCGCGCGCAGAAGCGCGGCGGAAAAGGCAACCGCGGCACCGAGGCGCGCGAGGACGATTTCATCAGCCAGCTCTTCATCTGCTCGACGCACTCGTTCGTGTTCTTCTTCTCCAACCGCGGCAAGGTGTACGTGAAGAAGGTGTACGAGGTGCCGCTCTCGGCGCGCGGCGGGCAAGGCCGCGCCATCGTCAACTTCGTTGGGATGGAAGAGGGCGAGCGCATCGCTGCCATCACGCCTATCGCGGGCTTCAACGACGGCGTGTTCGTCACCACCCTGACGCGCTCCGGTCAGATCAAGAAGACGAGCGTCATCGACTACCAGAACTACCGTGACAAGGGCATCATCGGCGTCAAGATCAACGACGACGACCAGCTGCTCGCGGCCGCGGCGACCGACGGCAGCCGTGAGCTCTTGATCGCGACGAAGAACGGCAAGTGCATCCGCTTCGACGAGCAGCAGGTGCGGCCGATGGGGCGCGCCGCGATGGGCGTCAAGGCGATCGAGCTGGACGACGACGATCAGGTCGTCGGCTTCGCCATCACCGATCCGGATCGCCAGCATGTGCTGGCGGTGTGTGAGCGTGGCTACGGCAAGCGAACGGAGCTCGAGGAGTTCCGGCAGCAACGCCGCGGCGGCAAGGGCATCATTCTGATCGATACCAGCGAGCGCAACGGCCCCGTGGTGGGCATCGCGCTGGTCAACGAGCTCGACGAGGTGATGCTGGTGACCGACCGAGGCCAGACGATCCGGACGCGAGTGTCTGAGATCCGCCTCACCGGGCGGAACGCTCAGGGCGTGCGGGTCATGAACGTCGAGGCCGATGAGCGGGTGGTCGCGATCGAACCAGTCGGTGAGCGCGACGAGGACGAGGGCGGCGCGGGCTCCGGTGAGAAGCCGGGCGATGACGCCGAGGGCGGTGGTGCCGACGCGAGCAGCGATCGCAGCACCAACGGAGTGGCGCACACCGCGCCTGACTCCGCCGATGCCGCCGACTCCGATGCCGACTCCGACTCCGACGATACGAGCAGCTCGGATTCCGACGGCGCGGACAGCTCGGATGATTCAGCGGCGGACGACCGCTCAGACGACGGGGGCGGCAGCGACGACGAGTCCTGAGCCGCTCAGCGACCGCCCTGCTCAGGTCCAACGACGAACGAGCGCGGCGGTCGCGGCGTATAAGTCGAGGTCGCCGCGCGCCACCTGTTCGGCGGCGATCTCGACCTCGGCGCGATGCCGATCGAGCAGCGTGCTGCTGAGCGCCTCCCGCAAGCGCCCGAACAGCTCCTGGGTCAAGCGCTGGCGCTTTCGGAGCTTTCCGGCGGGCGAAGCGAGCCAGCGGCGGTGCTCGGAGAGGCGCTCCAGCAGGTCCGCGACCCCCTCGTCGCGTGTCGACACGCACGAGACCACAGGCACCTCCCAGGCATCGCCGGGGTGCGTGGTCTGAGACACCGCTCCCACCACGGCGGAAGAGTGCCCGCGGCCGACGCTGGCAGAGGATGCCGTGATATGCCCGAGCGCGAGCATCGAGCGCAGGGTCTCGACGACGCGCTCGGCGCCGGGCATGTCAGCTTTGTTGACTGCGAATACGTCGGCGCACTCGAGCAGGCCGGCCTTTGCCGCCTGGATATCATCACCGGCGCCGGGGGCCTGGATGACGAGCGTCGTGTCGGCGACGCGCATCACGTCCAGCTCGTCTTGCCCGACGCCGACCGTCTCGAGCAGCACCACGCGCGCGCCCCACGCACCCAGCACGCGAGCCATGTCGGCCGCGCTGCGGGAAAGCCCGCCGTGTGCGCCGCGGGTAGCCACCGAACGAACGAATACGTCGGCGTCGGCCCAGTGCGCTTGCATGCGGATGCGATCGCCGAGAATGGCGCCCCCGCTGAATGGGCTCGATGGGTCGACTGCGACGACCGCGACGCGCCCCCCCTGCGCTCGGAAGTGCTGGACCAACCGGCTCGTGAGCGTGCTCTTTCCAACCCCCGGGCTCCCCGTGACCCCGATCGTCCACGCGCTCGCGGCGCTCGGGTAGAGGTGGGCGAGCAACTCGGCATGCCCGGGCCAGGCCTCGTCCACGAGGCGGCAGGCACGCGCGGCCGCTCGGGTCTCTCCCGCGATGACGGAATCGGCCAGCGCACGCGCTATCGCGGAAGCGTCGCTGGCTGGCTGCGCGGGCGTGTCATCGGCGTCGGCCATGCCCGCCCGCGATCACGGCACGGCAGTTCGGCTCGGGCGAGGCGGTGCGCCGAGCTTGGCGATCAACCCGCGCAGGCCGAGTGATACGAACCGTCACCAAAGCCGGCCACCTTGCCCACGCACGCGGGCGCGGTGCACGAATGCCGCCGGAATTCTTCTCGTGCTTCGGGGTTGGATAAATGCACTTCAACGCTCGGCACGCCCGCCGCGAGGAGAGCGTCGTAAAGAGCGTACGAGGTGTGGGTGTAGGCTCCTGGATTGATCACGATACCGGCGAACCCTTGCTCTTGCGCGGAGCCGACCCAATCGACGAGCTCGCCTTCGTGGTTGGACTGGCGGCACTCGACCCGCGCGCCGAGTTCGGTGGCCTCGGCGGCAATCTTCTCGTGGATCTGTTCGAGCGTTTGATGCCCGTAAATCTCGGGCTGACGCTTGCCGAGCCGATGCAGGTTGGGCCCGCTGAGGACGAGGATGCGCACCAAAGCCCGCGACGCCGTCGACTCTACTGTGCTCACGAAGTTGTGCTCACGACGGCACTCAGACCAGCTCGCTCGCCAGTGCGGGCGCAGTAGTTCTCAGCAGGTAACGGCCCTTCCCGACATTGCCGCCCGGCCCGAGCGTGAGCGCCAGGAAGTAGTTCTCGTTCAAGATACGGATCAGCGTCGTCATCTGGTCGCTCTGGAAGGAGATCTCCCGCATCTGCCCGACATCGAGCATCTCCCCTGCCCTCTGGATCGCTTTCACGACCACGCTCGCTTCGGCGCCAACGACCTCGATGTCACACGAGCTTCCCTCTTTGGAGTACGCCTCGACGGCGATGCCTTCGAGGTCCATGAGCAACCCCGCTTCTGCTCCTTCGGTGTTCTCGACGAAGTTTCGGATCGACTCCCTGAACATGAGTATAACTCTACGCGCTCGCGCGCGTTTGTGAAGCTTAAAACGTCCGACAGGCCGCTGTCTCATTTTTGGCGGGCGGGCACCCCAACCCACGCGCTTTCGGGTGCGCGCTTCTGGCGGGCGGGCACCCCAACCCGCGCGCTTTCGGGTGCGCGCTTCTGGCGGGCGGGCACCCCAACCCACGCGCTTTCGGGTGCGCGCTTCTGGCGGGCGGCACCCCAACCCACGCGCTTTCGGGTGCGAACAGACTTGCGCGCGGCGCGTCGAAATGTCGGCCGCCGACGCCTCAGCGTCCGGAGTGCGCTTGGCGTCCCCGCGTTCTCCGGCGCCTTCGAGTTACTGGAGTCGTCGACCGACGCCTTGACCCTTCGAAGGCCGAACGGCTACTTTGAACCCGGCCGAGCAGCGGCCATAGTCCCACGTCTCGTTCTTGGGTGCGCCCGCGAAGCTCCACCAACGGCTCCTTCGACCAGCACCTCGCCCTCGAGTCCACATGCGCGCCAAAGCGGGGGATCCGCCCCGCACAATGCCTCAGAAGATTCTAGCGGGACGCTCGGACGATCCACGCCTCGACGATGATGTCGTTCGCGTGCGCGTCGACCAGGTCATCCTCGCGCGCGAGCCGAACGACATCCTGCGCGACGCCGCCGAATGGGGGCTGAAGAAGACTACCGTCGAGACCGCCGTCGCGTACGACACCCGCTGCGTCACCACGGGCAGCGCCGCCGAGCTCGAAAGCTCGACGCCGCAGCAGGTAGCGCGGCACGCGCTCGGTCGCGGGATCGTGATCGCGCGCGCGGGCATCGGCTTTCCCGCGGCCGTGCACCTCGAGCGCTTCGCCGCGCCAGGACGGCTCGCGCTCACCGACGATCCTCGACTGATCTCGATGGGCGGCGCCGGCATGTTGACGCTGCTCTGCTCACGCTCGCAGATCGCCGGTGCTCTGCGCGACGGCACGGTCATGGTGCGCCCGCCGCGCAGCATACAGATCCTGCTGTCTGGCAAGCTTCGCCCCTTCGTCTGCGTGCGCGACCTCGCTCTCGAGCTCCTGCGCCGCGGACTGCGCGAGAGCGTTCGAGCGATCGATGCCGAGCACGGCGCTCCCGTCGTGCTCGAGTTCGCAGGCCCGAGCGCGCGCCTGCTGTCGGTGCCCGAGCGCGCCCTGCTCTGCTCGCTCGCGCCGCGGCTCGGGGCGGTCGCCGCGATCTTCGTGAGCGACGAGAAGACGGAGGTCTATCTCCGCGATCAGCGGCGCTCGAAAGCGCACCGGGCCCTCCTTCCCGACGCAGGCGCCCCCTGCGACGAGGTGCTCACCGTCGACCTATCCGCCGTCGACCCACTGCTGCTCGACGTCGCAGGCCACGTGCGCCCCGTACGCGAGCTGGAGGGTGAGATCGTGCATCAGGCCGTGCTCGGCGGCGACATCGGCACCCCGCTTCGAGACATGCTGGCGGCCGCTGCGCTGCTCAAGAGCAAGCGTGTGCCCGCGGAGCTCGAGCTGTTGGTCGCGTGCGCCTCGCGCCAGGTGCTGGAGGTGATGGCGCAATCGGAGGCGCTCGGTGATTTGATCGCCACGGGCGCCCGGCTGATCGAGCCCGACTACCGCGTGCTGAGCGCGGAGCTGTACCCCCCGGCGAAGGACAGCCTGTCGATCCGCACCTACGACGGCGAACCCGGGAGCCCGGGGGACGGAGCCTTCCTCGTCGCCTCGGCGGAGACGCTCGCCTATTCGGTGGCGTCAGGCACGATCGGCGATCCCCGCTCGTTCAAGCGTCCCGTGCGCATCACGGTGCCGCGCCTGCTGCCGACCGAAGACGTGCTGGTGGTCCGCAAACCGCGCACCAAGGGCAAGCGAGCCGAGGCCGACTCGGCTCCCCCGCCCGCGGCTCCCGAGAGGCGTCCGCAGACCTGGCACTCCGAGCTGTCGCTCGTCGTGGTGACCGCGCTGGTCCATCCGACTCAGCCGTGCGCGTGCGTGGCCGTCAACCTGCGAGACCTGGAGTGGTTCGCGGGGCGCGCGTCGTCGTTCCTACCGGCGCTGCGTGTGGTGGTAGCGCCGTTCGTGCCATCGGGTTGGGTCACCCTATTTTCGGCCTGCGGCGTGCTCTCGCTCGAGGCGGACGAGGGTCAAATGTCCATGCTTCAGAAGGCGCGACAGCTGACGGTGGCGCCTCCGGAGCGCTGGCATGAGCGCGTGCCGGTCACGGCGGACGGGCAGGCCCTGGAGCTGCGCTGGGGCGCCACGCCCGAGGAGCGGCGTTGGGCCGTCAGCGGAGGTCCGCTCGAGGGCGGTCACGCGGGGTGAGCATGGCGTCGCGTCCCTTCCACGTGCTCGGGATCCAGCAGGTAGCGCTCGGCAGCCGCGATCGACAGGCGCTCCGTACGCTCTGGGTCGACGCGCTCGGGCTCACTCCCGAAGCTACGTTCCAGAGCACCGCGGAGAACGTCGACGAAGAGATCCTGAGTCTGGGCGTTGGCCTCGGACGTGTGGAGATCGATCTGATGCAGCCGGTCGACGCGACGGCTCGTCCGGTGATCCACGAACCAGCGCTCCACCACGTTGGGCTCTGGGTCGACTCGCTCCGCGCTGCCGTGGCGTGGCTGGTGGCGCGGGGAGTGCGCTTCACGCCAGGCGGCATCCGTCGCGGCGCGGCCGGGCACGACGTGTGTTTCATCCACCCCAAGCCGTCGGCATTCTTTCCTATCTCGGGCAACGGCACGCTGATCGAGCTCGTGCAGGCGCCCCGCTCGGTCATCGCCGAGCACCGCGCACGCTCGGCGCAGCCCTGAGGCCGCGCGCTTCACCCCGTGCCGCCGAGCAGGCGACGTACGGCGGCGCGCGGGAGCCGTATTCCAGCCAGCACCTCGCGCTCGGCCTCGGCCAGTGCCTGCCGCCGCGCGGGGTCGCGCATGAACTCTCCGATCAGCGCTTGCGAGAGGCGCTGCTCGAGCTCGGCCACGAGCTGCTGCCGGCGCCGCTCGGCGAGCTCACCGGAGGCCGACAGCGCATCGTGACGACGCTCGAGCTCGCGCCACAACTCGGCGATGCCCGCGCCGTCGCGCGCGCTGACGGGCAGCACGACAGGCGCCGAAGGCCCCCTGAGCAGGCTGAAAGCCGCCGCGAACTCGGCGCTGGTGCGCCGGGCCGCCTCGCTGCGCTCGCCGTCGGCCTTGTTCACGGCGACCACGTCAGCCCACTCGTTGAGGCCGCGCTTGATGCCCTGCAGCTCGTCTCCCGCGCCCGGCTCGAGCAGCAACAGCAGCAGGTCTACCACCTGCATCACGGCCATTTCTGCCTGGCCCACGCCCACCGTTTCGACCAGGCTCGGGCCGAAGCCGGCGGCCTCGCACGCGAGCAGAACGTCGCCCGCGGAGCGCGATATCCCGCCCGCCACGTCACCCGCGGGCGAGGGCCGCACGAACGCCTGCGGAGCGCGCGAGAGGCGCGTCATGCGCGTCTTGTCGCCCAGGATGCTGCCGCCCGCGCGGGCGCTCGACGGGTCGACGACCAGCACGAAGGGGCGATGGCCAAGGTCGATGAGGTGCATGCCGAGGCTCTCTAATAGGCTGCTCTTGCCCACGCCGGGTGGGCCCGAGACGCCGATACGCAGGCCGCGCTGGTGAGTGCTCGACAGCGCTTGCAGCAGCTCGATCGCGCGAGGTTCGTCGTCGGCGCGTCGGCTCTCGAGCAGCGTGATGGCGCGCGCCAGACTCCGGCGATCGCCGGCGCACACGCCTCGGCAGAGCTCGCTCGGGCTCTCGATCACCCGGCCCCGTCGCTCGGCTCGGCCGGCGCCGGCCAGACGCGATCGAGCACGCTCGCGATCGCGCCCACCAGGGTCGTGCCGGGGCCAAACACCAGCGCCACCCCCGCCGCCATCAAGGCGGCGTGATCGGCGTCGGGGATGATCCCGCCGCAAACCGTCACCACGTCGCCCGCGCCGAGCGCGCGCAACCGGGAGACGAGCTCGGGCACCAGAGTGAGGTGACCGCCGGCCTGTGTGGACACGCCCACCACGTGCACGTCGTTCTCGACCGCCTGCTGCGCTACCTCGTCGGGAGTCTGAAAAAGCGGCCCCACGTCGACGTCGAATCCCGCGTCGGCGAAGGCGCTCGCGATCAGGCGGGCGCCCCGATCGTGCCCATCTTGACCGAGCTTCGCCACCAAGAGTCGTGGGCGTCGCCCCACGAGCCGCTCGAACTCGGCGATGCGCGCTCGCAGCGCCTGCCAGGCGGCGTCGTTCTCGTAGTACTGGCCGTAGGCACCCACGATATTCCCCGTATCTCCGGCATGCCGGCCCCAGACGGCCTCGAGCGCGCTCGAGATCTCGCCGACGCTGGCCCGCGCACGAGCCGCCTCGATCGCGAGCGCCAGCAGGTTTTCGCGCCCGGCGGCCGCGCGAGTCAGCGCCCCGAGCGCGCCTTTGACCCGGGCGCCGTCGCGCCCGTTCCGAACGCGTTCGAGCCGCGCGACCTGCTCCTCTCGCACCTGATGATTGTCGATGCTGCGAATGTCGACCGGCGGCTCGCTCGTCGAGTCGATCTGGAAAGCGTTGACTCCAACGATGATCTCGATGCCGCGCTCGATGCGCGCTTGCTTGCGTGTCGCCGCCTCCGTGATACGCGCCTTGGGCCAGCCGTCGCTGACAGCGCGGGTCATCCCGCCGCGCGCCTCGACCTCGGCGATGATGCCCTCGGCGGCCTGGGCGAGCTCATGCGTGAGCGTCTCCACGTAGTACGATCCGCCGAGCGGATCGACGACCCGATCGACGCCGGCCTCGTGCTGCAGGATGAGCTGTGTGTTGCGGGCGATGCGCGCCGCAAAATCACTGGGGAGCGCCAGCGCCTCGTCGAACCCGTTGGTGTGCAGGCTCTGCGTGCCACCGAGCACCGCGGCGAGTGCCTCGATGGTGGTGCGCACGATGTTGTTGTGCGGTTGCTGCGCCGTCAGGCTCACACCCGAGGTCTGACAGTGCATGCGCAGCCGGAGAGACGCCGGGTCGCGCGGCGCAAACTCGCGCCGCACGAGCTTGGCCCAGAGCAAGCGGGCGGCGCGCAGCTTGGCGACTTCGGTGAAAAAGTCGGCGCCGACGGCGAAGAAGAATGAGAGCCGTGGCGCAAACGCATCCACCTCGAGCCCGTGCGACAGCGCCGTGCGCACGTACTCGAGCCCATCGGCGAGCGTGAAGGCGAGCTCGAGGTGCGCCGGCGCCCCAGCCTCGTGCATGTGGTAGCCCGAGATCGAGACCGGGTTGAAGCGCGGCAGGTGCTGGCTCGCGTACTGGATCACGTCGCCGACGACGCGCATGGACGGCGCGGGCGGATAGATGAACGTGTTCCGCACCATGAACTCTTTCAGGATGTCGTTCTGGATGGTGCCGCTCAAACGGCGCGCGCTCGCGCCGCTCTCCTCGGCGGCCACGATGAACATGGCCAGCACCGGCAGCACCGCGCCGTTCATCGTCATCGAGACGCTGGTCTGCTCGAGCGGAATGCCGTCGAACAGCGCCGCCATGTCCTCCACCGTGTCGATCGCCACGCCGGCCTTGCCCACGTCGCCGACCACGCGCGGGTGATCGCTGTCGAAGCCGCGGTGGGTGGCCAGATCGAACGCGACCGAGAGGCCGCGCTGCCCCGCAGCCAGGTTGCGTCGGTAAAAAGCGTTGCTGTCCCGGGCGGTCGAGAACCCGGCGTACTGCCGGAGCGTCCACGGGCGGCCGGTGTACATGCTGGCGTAGGCACCGCGCAGGAACGGAAATGCCCCCGGGATGCCGTCGGCGTCGGGCAGCGTATCGAGATCGGCACGCGTGTAGAGGCGCTTGCGCTCGACGCCGTCGGCTCCCCCGGCGGCTGCGTCCGGGCCGAGCTCCTCTTCGACCAGGCGTCGCCACTGCTCCAGATCGGCTGGCTCGGTCATGCTTTCTCCCAGAGCGGCGGGGTGCGACGGGCAGTTGCCGTCACTCTTGCTTGAACTGCATCACCAGTTCGGTGCGCCGCACCAGCCCGAGCTCGTCGCGCGCGACGCGCTCGATGCTGCTCGGCGATGTCTTGATGCTCTCGGCTTGGAACCGCAACCTCTCGATCTCGCGCTCCAGACGCGCGACCTCGAGCCCCAGCGTCTCCTGCTGAGTCCGCAGGGCCTGGAGCCGGGCGAGGCCCGAGGGGGACCAGAGCATGAGCGGCACCGATACGGCGGCAACCAGCAGCATGCCGAGGGGCACCAGACGTTCTAGCAAGAGGTTCACTCCCGCAGGATGCCAGCAGGGGGTGTGATCCCGCCAGAATTCGTCGCAGCTCGCAGATCACCCCCGACCCCCGCGGTTCCATCTCTGATCGCGGCTTCCATTTCCATGCGCGGGCGCCCCAGCCCCCACCGATTCCTGGCGTGAAGGCACCCCAATTCGCGCAGATCGGGATATATAAATGATAAAGCCCCGGATTTCGTCGCCGTGTCGAGCATTCTCGATGGCGATTCGGTCCCTAAGCCGGTAGATCGGCATGTGGTGCTCACGGGGTCCTCGAGAGCGTTTGTGGACCGTGAGTGAGCAGGTGTAGGAAGGACGGCATGGAGATGGAAAGCCTTCGCGGCGAGCTCGAGCGGTTGTTCGAGCTGGATGAGCTGATGAAGTTGAGCTCGACGCTCTTGGGCTTCAATCCGAAGGAGATTGGGGGCACGGGGGGAAAGGCGTCCTTCGTTCGAGCGCTCACGGATTTCTGCGCTGCACGCGGAGCCGTCGAAGCGCTCTGCGATGCGGTGGCCAACATCCGTCCCAATGCGGATCCGAGGCTCTTCGCCTGGCGCAACTTCGGCGTTTGGGAGCGGCCTGACCTCACCCTCGGCGATGCGCTGGGGGGCTTCACCATCGATCGCCGACTGGGTGAGGGCCCGCAAGGCACTTGCTACGTCGCACGGCGTAGCGGCGGAGAGGGACGGGGCGAAGAATACCGCATCAAGCTCCTGCACCCGGAGACGACGCGCGACGCGCGCGGGCTCTGGCGGTTCCTCACCTTCAACCGCATCCTCGCCTCGAAGTCGCACCCCGCGCTGCCGGATGCGCTGGAGGTGATCCAGAGCGACCGCGGCGCGCTGGTCGCGCAGCGCTGGTTCCGGGGCGAGTCGCTCGCGGCGCGCCTGGTGCGCACGGGCCCGCTGCCCCCGAGCGAGGTGCAGGCGATCATGCTGGAGGTCGCGATGGCGCTCGCGGCGTTGCACGGCCGCCGCCTCTGTCACGGCAACCTGAAGCTCGAGAACGTCATCGTTGCCACCGATGAGAGCGGCGGGCACACGGTTCAGCTGCAAGACGCGGGCGCCGACCTGCTCGGGTCTCGTCGCGCGGCGAACGGACACATCGAGGTGCTGTCGCTGGCGTCGCCGAAGACCGTGGCGCCCGAGCGCCTGCGCGGTCGCGATCGCGACTCCAGCGGTGACGTGTACGCTTTCGGAGCCATCTGTTACGAGCTCGTCTGCGGCACGCCGCCCTTCTCGGGCGAGACCGCCATCGACGCGGCCATCCGCCACCTGACGGTGCTGCCCGAGCCGCCGAGCTCGCTCGCGCCCCCGGGTTGGCTGAGCCCATCGTTTGACGCCTTCATCCTGCGCCTCTTGCAGAAGAACCCGGAAGATCGTCCGGAGCACGGCCGCTCGTTGCTCGATGAACTGCGCGCGCTCTCGAACGAGGGCAGCGGCGGCTCCGTGGAAGACGTCGAGGATCGCATCGCCGGCCTGCTCGAAGAGCCCGATAGCGACGAGGCGGCGCGCGCGCTCGACGCGGTGGCCGCCGGCCCCTTCCGCGGCCGAGTGTTCGCCGCCTTCGCCGAGGCCGCCGAGCGCCTGGACGCCGACGACCCGGTCCTGCGCCGTACGAAGACGGCGCTGCTCGCCCGCGCTGCCAGCGGATTCACCAGCATCCGGCAGCTCGACTCCGCGGAGGCGACGTACCTGAAGCTGATCGGGCTCTCGGACGGCGACTCAGCGTACCGCGACGCGCTCGACGAGGTACGGCGGCTGCTCGGCAAACACGAAGAGGTCATCGAGGGGCTGCTCGCGCGCATCGAGGGCGCGGAGACGGCGGGAGGCCGCGCCAGCCTGATGGCGCGCATCGGCGAAATCTACGCGAGCGAGCTGGACGACGAGGCCCAGGCTGCAGTCGCCTTCAGTCAGGCCCTGTGTGAGACGCCGAGGAACCGCGAGCTGGTGCGCCGCATCGAAGAGATCGCAAAGAACGATCCCGATCTCTGGTCGGAGATCCTTGGCACCTGCTCCGAGGCCGCCGCCGACGAAGATCGGGCCCCCGACGATCGGGCGCCGCTGCTCGAGCAGATGGGCGTCTGGTACATCGAGCGGCAAGGCCGCGCCGAGCTCGCCCTGCCCTGTTTCCAGACGGCTCTGAAGCTCGACCCGAGGAGCAGCCGCGCCCTCGATGGCGTCGCGTCGGTGTACCGCGCGAACAAGATGTGGAGCGAGCTCGGAGACCTGCTGGTGCATCGCGCCGACGTGAGCACCTCGCCGAGCGATGCCCGCGAGCTGCGCACGCAGGCGGCCCAGGTGCTCGAGAAGCACCTCTCCGACACCGACGGCGCCCAAGAGCTCTACGAGCGCATCATCCGTGAAGACCCGGGTGATCTCGTCGTCAGCCAGGCGCTGAGCCGCATCTACGAGAAGAACCACGAGCTCGACCGCCTGGTGCCGCTGCTCACTCGCCAGGCCGAAGAAGAGCGCGGGCCCCGCCGGCAGACGGCGCTCGTGCGGCTCGGAGACCTCCACCGTTTGCACCTCGGCGACCTGACGGAGGCTCGGCGCTGCTACGAGGCCGTGCTCATCGAGGCGCCACATCACCCGCAGGCGCTCGCCGGGCTCGATCAGACGCTCGCGCTCCTCGGTCAATACAAGGATCTGCTCAGCAGCCTGCATCGGCAGCTCGAGGGTAGCCCCACCCCGCGCCAGCAGGTCGCGTTGTGGGAGCGCATCGCGCAGCTGTACGAAGAGGAGTTCCTGCTCCACGCCGATGCGGCGGTCGCGCTCGAGAGCGTACTTCGGCTCGATCCGAGCCGAACCTCGGCCATGGTCTCGCTGGCGCGGCTGTATCGCACGCTCGAGCAATGGCAAGACCTGTCTGACCTGTACCAGCGCCACGCCGAGCAGGTTGCAGAGCCGAGCGCCCGATTGCCCCTCCTGTTGCAGCGCGCGCGCGTCCTCGCCGAGCACGTCGGCGATCTGCCGGAGGCCATCGCGGTCTATGAGCAAGTGGCCGCGCTCGCGCCAGAGCGCGTCGATGCGCTAGAGGCGATCGCCGACCTGCACGAGGCGCTCGGCAACCTGGGCGAGGCGATCGCTGCGCTGCAGAACGTCGCGGAGCGCGTGCCAGAGAGAGAGGGCAAGGTGCGCTATTACATGCGCACCGCTCGCCTGCTCGAGTCGCAAGGCGCGAGCGACGACGCCCTGGAGTGGTACGGGCGTGTCGCGGCGATCGAGCCGACCCATTCGAAGGCCACCCAGGCCCTGCGCCACGCCTATGCCGAGCGCGGTGACACGGCGGGCCTCATCGATCTGCTCAAACGCGACATGGCCGCCGCCGAGGGCGAGCGCGCCAAGGCGCGCCTGTCGGCGGAGATCGCGGCGCTCGAGCTCAACGAGAACCGCAACGCGGCCGCGGCCGAACGCGCCGCCCGCCAGGCCCTCGATTGGGACCCGTCCAACCTGCGCGCGCTCATCCTGGTGGGGGACATCGCGTTCGCCGCGCACCGCTACGCGGACGCGGTCGAGCACTACCAGGGCGCCCTGCCGCGGGCCGACTCGCTTCCGGTGCAAGAGGCCGCGCGCGTGTTGACCCGCTACCTCGACGCCGCCGAGCACCTGTCAGCACGCGCGCCGGATCAAATGCTCGATCACGCTCAGGCCGTGCTGCGGCTGAGCCCCGAAGACGGCGAGCTGTTGGGCAGGGTCGCCGATCTCGCCTTCCACCACGGCACGCCGGAGCAGACGGCGACGCTGTACGCAGATCTGGTGGAGCGCTTCGATGACGACCTCGACGCCGACGGTCTCTCGCTCGCGATGTATCGCTTGGGCGAGGCGCGGCGCCTGCTCGGCGATTTCGAGCGTGCACTCCCCAACCTAGAGGAGGCCAGCCGACTCGCGCCCGACTCGCCGCACCCGCTGGTGTCGCTCGTGCAGATACACGAAGCCCAGCAGGAATGGCAGAAGCTCGCCCTGACCAAGCGGCGCCTGCTCGGTCTGCTCGAGAATGAGCAACGCGCCGACGTGCTGCTCGAACTCGGCGAGCTCAACCTCGACAAGCTCGGCGACACCAAGCAGGCGCGCCGCGATCTGCTCGCGGCCTATGAGCTTCGCTCCGACGACCGGCGCCTGCTGATCCGCCTGATGCAGCTGCACACGCAGGACGAGTCCTGGGCAGAGCTGCTCGAGGTGGTCGACAAGCTCGCGGCGTTCGTTGACGATCCCGGGCCGAAATCGAAATACCTGATGACGGCCGCCATGGTGAGCGCGCGACACCTCGGGCGGCGCGATCAGGCCATCAAATACTACCGTGAAGTGCTCGCGCTCGATCCGTCCAACCAGAAAGCGCTCAGCGAATACGTGGGCCTGCAGACGGAGCAAGGCGACATCGCCGGCGCCGAGCAGGCGCTGCGCACTCGCCTCGAGACCGCGCGCGCCCGGGGCGACCGTGCGCTCGAAATCGAGATGCTGGACGCGCTCTTCGGCTTGCTGGACCGCTCGCCGGGGCGCCTCCCTGCGGCCGTCGAGATCGCCGAGCAGATCCGGGACCTCGATCCCCAGAACCCCATCAATACCAACCGACTGAAGGAACTCTACGAGCGAGACACCAGCAAGTACCTCGATCGGGCGGTCACGATGCACATCCGAACGTTGCGGCAGCGCCCGGACGACGAGGAGTCATATCGACGGCTGCGCCGACTCTACACGGACGCGCGCCGGGCCGACGCGGCGTGGTGCTTGTGTCAGGTGCTGCACCTGCTGAAGCTCGCCGAACCAGAGGAGAGCCGCTTCTTCGAGCGCGGGCATTCGCTCGAGCCCGCGCCGGCGCAGACCTCGCTCGACGAGGCAGACTGGATCAACTACGTCATTCACCCCAGCGCCGACCCGCGGGTGACCGAGATCTTCGCCTTGATCGAGCCAGTGGTGGTGGCAGTGCGCGGCCAGACGCTCCCCGCCCTCGGCTATGACCCCTACATGGCCGTCGATCTGAGCCAGCACCCCTACCCGCTCGCGTCCATGCTGTTCTACTCAGCGGGCGTGATGGGGATGGCTCTGCCGCCCACGTTCGAGAACCACCACGAGCCGGGCGGTCTGTTGTACCTGAACAGCAACCCACCGAGCATCGTGATGGGCCTGAGCGCCCTGCAGCAGCTGCCCGCTCAGACGGCGGCCTTCATCGCGGCGCGCCAGCTCGCGAACTATCGTCCGGGCTTTCTGCTCCGGCACGTGCTGTCGACGATACCGATGCTCAAGGCTTGGCTGTTCGCCGCGTTCAAGGTGTGCTCGCCGCATTTCCCGATCAGCGCAGACCTCGAGTCCGCCGTGCTGGAGGGCAAGACGGCGCTCGAGCGGTATCTGCCGCCTCAGAGCCGAGAGCGGCTGCTCGAGGCCGTAAACCGGCTGATCCAGACCTCGCCCGCCATCGATCTGAAGGAATGGATGACGGGAGTCGACTTGACCGCCGATCGCATCGGGCTGGTGGTCGCCAACGACCTGAAGTCGGTGACTGACATCGTCAAGACGGTCGAAGATCCGACGGCACCGCCCCGCGAGCGGCGGCTGCAAGAGCTCATCCTGTTCGCGATCGACGAGTCGTTCTTCGCGATCAGGCGCCGCCTGGGCATCAACCTCGAGTCGACCTGACACCGATCAAGGCGCCTCTTCGGCAGGCTCCTCCGCCTCCTCTTCCGCCTCTGCCTTGTCGGCGCCAGCGCGCCGGCTGGAGCGGGTGCGGCGGCGGGACCCGCCGACAGACGCGCCGTCCTTGCTTCGCCGTGCGCCGGCCATCGGCCGCGGAGTGAGCCGAGCGAGCGTGCCGCTCAGCCGCGCGCCGTACGAGCCGTCGTCCTGCTTGGTGAGGTGGGAGCCCGTGACGGTGTCGAACAGACCCGGGATCTTCGACTCGGGCTGGCCAAAAATGGCCTTCGTGACGTCGCTCTGATTCCGGTATTTCTCGGCGAAGCTGAACTTGAGTTCGAGGTCGGCGACGCTGTTCTCGAGCTTCGGCCGCAGGCGGATGCTGCCCGTCAGCGCCAGATCGACGTCGCGCCCTTGCGCCGTGCACTCGTCGATCTTCAGTCGCCCGCTGACGATCTGCGCCTTCAAGACGAACGCGCCCATGTGAAGTTCGGGCAGCGCGATCGTATTCTGGATCTTGGCCTTGCCATCGCCGAGCACGAGATCCTCCGCGGAGAGCTCGACGGTGCCCTCGGCCTTGGTGAAATTGCCTTCGGGGATCTCGACCGAAATGTGACCGCTCAAGCTGCCGCCGATCGGTAGCCCGACCGTGCCCGCGAGCTGCGGGATCGAACCCGGATTCACGCCGTCGAGCTGCAGCTCGAAGCGTCTCCCCGCTGCCGAGTCGCTCGCCCAGCCCGCCACGTCGCCATCGAGCGCCTGAGCGCCGAAAGATGCCTCGCGCGCGCCCGTGAGCAGCGCGAGCGCCGAGGCGCTGACGAACACCTCCTCTGCCTCGAGGTAGCGCGGGGGAGGCAACTTTTCGCCCTCGGGTACCACCGGTGGCGGCACGACCAAGCGCACGCCCTCTGCGACGATGCCGGGGAACCTCCAGGACCAGGTGAGCGAGTCAATCTCCAGCCGGTTCTGGGGTCCCACCGTCTGGGTGGAGTTGTAGGCCGACACCACGTATTGCCGCAGCCTCTCGTAGGGAAAGCTGACGTAGGCGAACAGGATGAAGGCCAGGACGTAGGCGAAAGCGTAGCCCACCCATTTGAGGTACTTGAGCTTGCCAGCGCTCAGCTTCGGAAATTTCACGGGGCCTCCTCGTCTGACTTCTCGGCCTTGTCGGTCTTGTCGGTCTTCTCCGCCGTCTTTGGCGCGAGCCGATGATACGCCGACACCGTCATCTGCACGTCGTACGAGTTTGGCTCGGCACCGCGCTTGCGCACGTTGAGCTTGGTGATGCCGATCGGCTCAGAGCCGCCCGACACGCGCTCCATGAACTTGACCAGCTCCAGCAGCCCGACCTTGCGGAACGAGATGGCGGTCGGGCGCTCTTCGTAGCGCTTGCCGTGGGCGATCGACGACTCGGGTTTGCTCTCGGGGATCGCGAGGCTGCTGGCTGATGCGGCTTTCGACAGGAAGCCGGCGAGCGCTGGCGCCGTCGTCTCGTAGCGAGCGAGCAAGGCGTCGCGCTCCTCCTGGCGTTCGCGGATCGAGTCACCTTCGGTCTCCAAGCGTTCGATCGCTTCGGTGAGCTGCGCGTGGGCCTCTGTCTCGTCGCTGAGCAGCGCCGAGACACCCACGGGAATCGCGAGCATTATCATCACCCCGAAGACGAGAGCGAGCACGCCGACCAGGCGCCGCTCGCGCGGTTCGAGGGCTGCGATTCGATCTTGAATGCTCATGGCTGGCGAGCTCCTCGCGGCGGCGCCTTGGCTGCCGCCTTCTTGTCTGCGCTGCAGTTCACGTCGAACGTGAGCGTGTACTTCTGCCGGTTGCTGTTGACGACCTGGGTGATCTTGGAAATTTTCACTTCCTTGAAGCAACGATGCTCGCCGAGCACGCCGGCAATGCGCTCGGCCTCGTCGGTGGCGCTCACGATGGCGAGCAACTTCACCTTGTCGTTCTGAACGTCGAATTCATCGATGTCGTGAATGATGTCGTCAGGGATCGACTTGGAGACCTCGACCATGACGTCGAACGCATCGAGCTCCGGCTGCGGATCTTTCTCCTGCGAGGACCCCGCCCGATCGAGGAGCTCGGTGAGCTCTTCCGCCGACTCCACGCGTTCGCCGAGGGTCTGCTCGGAGAGCGATGCCAGCGTCTGGCGCAAGGACTCGTTCTCGGCGTCGAGCGACTTGCCCTTCGCCCAGACCGAGAAGATGAAGCTCACCAGGATGATCGCGACGAGGGCGGCGACGATCGGCGCCTTGGTCTTCAGGAACGCGTAGCTGTGCTGATAGGCGAGCGGCCCGCGACGCAGGTTCAGATCGCGCGGCTGCCCCGTCAGGCTCAGCGCCAGCCCGAGCGCTTTCTCGAAGCCGGTGAGCGCACCGGGCTGCACACCCTCGAAGGCGATCTCCGGCAACGGCGTGACGGCAATCCCGAGCGCCTCCGAGAGCACCGGGGCCGCGCCATCGATGGTCGGCCCGGCGCCAGCCAAAAATAGCCGCAGGAACGGCTCGCTACCGCGCTGGAGCCAGGCCGCTTGGGACTGTCGCAGCGCCGCCACCATCGCGTACCCGCCGGCCTCGGCGCCGACCGACAGCGTGCGCGCAAACACGGGCATGCCATCGGAGAGCACCAGCAGATCAGAGCTGCCGAGGCCCACGTCGAGCACCGCCACGAGGCCTGGCCCGCGCAGCTCCGGCACCATCTGGGCCAGATTGGCGAGCGGTAGCGGCCCGGCGCCCACCCGCTCGGGCTCGACGCCGAGCGCGCGCTGCACGAGGTCGATCTGTTGCCGGACGACGGAGATGCGCGTGGCGACCGAGAGGACGCGCATGCCCTCGCGACCGGCCTTGGCCCCGATCAGGCGGTAGTCGTAGCAGAGCTCGTCGAAATCGAGCGGTACCTGGGCCTCGATCTCGAACGGCACGACGTCAGCGAGCTGCTTCGACGCCGCCGGCGGCAGCTCGATGTCGCGGATGAACAGCTGGTCGCCCCCCACGCACGTCGCCACGTGCTCGCCTTGCTGCACCAGTGGCAAACCCACCAGCCTCAGCGTCTCTTCCAGCTCTTGCGGGCTGTTCAGCGGCGCCTGGCGGAAGCCGATGAGCTTCACGCCGCGGTACTGGGCCTGTAGCAGCGCCACCCGCACGTGCGTCGCTCGCACGTCGATTCCGACTAACCTCGCCATGTTCGCTCCACAGTCTCAGTTGACACGGTAGTAGATGACCCTGCCGGCGGTGCTCGGCACGAGCGCGCCGTTGATTCCCAGGTTATTCTGGGTGCTCGACTCGCTGTCGCTCGAGCCGCTCTTGGTGCTGGTGTTCTGCCCGTCCTCTGTCGTTTCGTTCGTGGCGGCCACCTTGGCCACCAGGTCCTCCACGGACGGAGCCTTGCGGAAATCGACGACGGCCGTGATGCGCACGTGCGTCTCGCGCCTGCCCTGGCGCACGTAGCCGTCCGCGTAGATGCTGAAGACCTTACTCTCCAGCGCCAGGCCGCTCTCGAAGCCGTTCGCCGATAGAAACTGGATCTTGGGCAGCCCGGCAGTCTCGAGGAAGGTCGCCATGTCACCCTTGCCCTCGAGCGCCTCGCGAAGCTGCTTCGGTGAGCGAAAGATCGGAATCCCCGAGAACATGCCCTGCGCCATCGCCAGCGTCGTCAGGAAGGCGCTCGGGAGCTCGCCCGTCGGGTCGTTGCAGAGCTGGGTGTCGGGCACCGCCCAGGCGCACACGTAGGACAGCAGCGTGCGAGGGCTGGTCGTGTTGATGTTGATCTTGCCTTGCGACCAGATGCTCACCGGGCGATCCCGGGGCTCGTCCGGGTTGGGCTCGATGAACGTCGCCCAGAAATCGTCACCGACGCCGCGCACGAGCCGCAGCTCTTCCAGGCTGTCGAACGCCGCGTTCTTGCGCTGATAGGGCGGGTTCAGGTTTCGGTAGAACGAGTCCTCGGTGCCCATGCTCGTCGCCTGCGACGTCGCGTCGCAGTTCTCGATGTCCTGATTGGCGTCGACCCAGTCGATGATCGCGGAGCAGATGTCGAATCGCGACGAGTAGTCGCCAGCGGTATCCCGGCCCTCGAACAGCGGATCGTACTGCGGCCCGCCAATGAGCCCCATCAGCTGGCGGCCGACGTCGCGAGCGCCGAACGAGGAGCGCCCGGCGTTGTTCAGCCCGATCTTGGAGTCCTCGTCGACGATGCGCAGCTCGAAGCCGGCGCCGTCGAGGCCGAGCCCTTCGCCCTGGGAGGCGTCGAGCCCGAGGCTGTTGAAGCTCTCAGCGCCCGTCGCGTCGTTGAACGCCCCGAGGATCTGGCTAGAGAACTCCCACAGCGGGATCTGCGGTGCCTTGCCCTTGTCCCCGAGCGCCGCGAGCAAGAACCCCGCCGCCTGGCGCACCGTCGGCTCGGCCGCGATCAACAGCCGTGAGAGGTTGACGGCGCTCCTGGCCGCGTACTCGGCCTTCAGCGCGTCGCGGTCGGACATGGCGCTCGCAAACTCCGTCGACATCTCGTCCTGGAACTCGGACAGCATGACGGCCAGGATCGCGAGTGAACCGAGCACCATGATCAGCGCGGCGCCGCGCTGGCGGCGCCGCTGCCGCACGCGCTGGCGGCGCGCGGACAGACGGAGCCGGCGCTGTGGGTTCTGGGGCTGCACACGGATCAGCATCATTCCACCGCAAAGGTCAGGGGATCCCGCAGGGCCAGGGCCACCTTGGTGATGAATCGCAGCGGCTGGCGGCTGCGCTCGGCGCTCGTGCGCGCGCCTTCCTTGAGCATCAGCAGGACGCGGACCTGCAGCGGCAGCTTGTTCAGCTGTCCGAGGCCCTGGGTCGAGTCCCACTTTTCAACCCACTCGCCCGTGGCCGGATCGAGGTACTCGAGCTCGAACAGATCGAGGTTGGTCGCCAGCACCTCCACGCGGCCGCCGTGCTCGGGCTCGACGTCGAGGTGCGGGCTGATGCGGCGCGCGAGATCGATCTCGCCCGACCCGTCGGGGTTGAGCGAACCGAAGAAGGAGATCTCTGCCTGGTCAGACTCCTTGGCGTCCTTGTCGAAGCGGCGGTTACAGAAGCAGTTGAAGTCGACACGCGCCGCCGGTGTATCGCGCACGCCGATGAAGGCCGTGCGCACCGCCACCAGGTTCTGGTCGGGCGGCGCGTGCGCTGAGATGTAAGCCCCGGAGAGCTCGTACGCGACACGCTGCAAGGCAGAGCGGCCCTCGTGGTAGCGCTCGGAGAGGCGCGTTACGCCTTGCTTCGTGCGCTCCAGGCCGTCGAAGGCGCCGTAGAGCAGCATGCTGACCATGGCCAGCACGCCGACCGCGATCAGCAGCTCGATCAGCGTGAAGCCGCGGGCCTCGGCGCGCTCGCGCAGGCGCTGCAGGGAGGGAGGCCGCTTCATCGATTCGTGCTCCCCCCTCGATTGCCGTTCGAGCGCCCGCTGCTCCCGACCGAGCTCCCGCCGCCTGCGCCGCCTGCGCCGCCGGTGGCCGACTCGTCCTCGGCGAGGAACCCGCCCGCCTGGGGATTCGTGATGTACTGTGTGACGGTGAAGTC
>Ga0247763_1000063_pt1 | contig 47038 bp, 34 predicted proteins | sample UWRJL141409B4_FD_179926 | JGI IMG/M metagenome (GOLD analysis project Ga0247763, IMG submission 179926) | Plant litter microbial communities from Arlington Agricultural Research Station in Wisconsin, United States - UWRJ-L141-409B-4 | ecosystem: Environmental > Terrestrial > Plant litter >... | reverse complement strand
AGGTGAAGTTCGCGCTGCCGTTCGCGGCCACCAGCACCGGCAACCCGTCAGCGCCGAGCTGGTTCTGCACGGCGCCCAGCTGGCCGGTGCCCGTGAAGGTGTTGAAGTCGGGGTGCACCTGGATGTCACTGGCCGTGCCCGCCGGGGCCGCGCGTGCCGCCGTGCGCGCTGCCTCTCCGCCGTCACCCGAGGTGTCGTTGCCGATGAAGTCGCGATAGATGACGGGCAACACGAAGGTCGCGCCGTCGCCTCCATTGCCGCCTTCGTCGAGGCAGCTGAAGCCGTTCTCGACCGTACAGTCCGCGGAACAACCATCACCCGAGAGCGCGTTGCCATCGTCGCACTCTTCACTGTCGTAGCGCAGCCCGTCCCCACACTCAGGGGCGCACACGCCCTGCTCGCACGTGGGCTCGCGCACGCACAGGAGGCAGCCGTCGAAGGGCCGATCGTTCTCGTCGTCGCAACCCTCGCTGCCTTCGACGACTCCGTCACCGCAAGCCGTGGGCTCGCACGCCTCGCCCTCCACCCGGCAGACGAACCCGTCCTGGAGCCCGCAGGTGCTGCTGCAGCCCGCCGAGCTCGCGGGGCCGACGTCGCACTGCTCGAGCCCGCGCACCAGGCCGTCGCCGCAGACGGGCACGCAGCGCGCGCCGGGGATCGGGCACGACCAGCCGCCTTCCGTCTGACACGTCGCGGAGCAGCCGTCATCGGCCGTCGCGTCGCCGTCGTCGCACAGCTCTGAGCCCGAGACCACGCCGTCGCCACACACCACGCTGGACACGCAGGATTCGCCAGGCACGGGGCAGGCGTAGTCGGCCTCGACCTGGCAGGTGGCCGTGCAGCCATCGCCGCTCGCGGTGTTGCCATCGTCGCAAGTCTCGTCGAGCAACAGCAGCGCGTCACCGCAGATCGCCGCCAGTTCGCAGCGCGAGCCCGGGGTAGCGCAGGCGTAGCCTTGTTCCACCACGAGACAGTTGCTGGAACAGCCGTCGCCTGAATCGTTGCCGCCGTCGTCGCACTGCTCGTCGTCGTTCAGCGCGCCGTCGCCGCAGAACGGCGGCGGCGCGGCCTCGACCAGCGCCAGGTCGTCGTTCGTGGGCGGGAGGCTCATCACGGGAGGAGCGCCGCCGGGTGTTTGTGAATCGGGGACCTCTTCGCCCGGGAGCGGGACGACGCTGACCTCGTTCTGACTATCGCTGCCGGCGGAGCACCCGCTCCACGCGAACAGGAACGCCGGCCCGAGAGCGACGAGCCCCCAGCGGCCGGAAGCGATGCGGAGGCCCAGCGCGCTTCGGCGGTGTGTTGCCATGCAGCCTTTCAATAACGAAGGAATGTCCCCGTCGCGAGAAACTTCGGAGAACTCTCGCGGCGTGCCCGGCGGGCCAGCGCCGTTATATACTAGAAAAGCCGCCCGGCTCGAGCCTCGGTGCAACGAGGGCCGCGTTTGACTCCAGCTGATCGCACCGCGATGCAACGGTCTACCTCGAGCTTCTGGAGAAGCAGAGACCTGCGGGCGCGATCGCGCCAATCCGCAATGATACACCGAGGGCGAAGGGTGGCGTTCTGGCGCCGGCTGCGCGCGAACGAACGGCCGTGGGCACGCAATCCATGAGCAATTGGGGCAAGGCTCGAGAGAATTTGATTGCCGGTCGGCTCCGCTGCCGATCAGCCAAGCTCGCACGCGTCGACTACGATCGCAGCGTGGGCTCGCGAGGCCCCGGTCGGGCGCACGCGCCGAACAGAGTCGAGAGCATGCCGAATCCCATGTTGAGCGAGTCCGAGATCGAGTCCTTCATCACGCGCGGCTACCTGAAGCTGAGCGGTTGTTTCAGCCGCGAGCGCGCGCTCGAGTCGACCGCGCGCGCCTGCGAGCGCCTCTACTGCTCCCTGCACGATCGCGCCACATGGCCGAGCGGGCGCATGCGCCCGCCCGAGTCGCAGCGGGTGAGCTTCGAGAGCATCGCGCCCAAGGCCTGGCAGGCCGCCTGTGAGCTCGTAGGCGGCGTCGATCGCGTGGCGCAGCCGTGCACCTGGGGCGACGGCTTCATCATCAACTTCGGGCGCCAACCCGAGCTCGAATGGCAGCCTCCGTCTCCCGAGCCGCACGCCTGCTTCAACTGGCACAAGGATGGGGATTTCTTTCGCCACTTCCTCGACTCGCCCGAGCAAGGCCTGCTGGTGATCGGCGTCTTCTCCGACATCGAGCCGCGCGGCGGTGGAACCTTCATCGCCAGCGACTCGGTGGGGCATGTTGCCCGCCTGCTCGCCGCGCACCCCGAAGGTCTGCTTCCTTCCGAACTGCGCGCGCCCACGCGCGCGATCGTCGATCGCTGCGAACACTTCCTGGAGACGACGGGGGAGATCGGGGACGTCTACCTTCTGCATCCGTTCATGGTTCACTCGCAGTCGATCAACGCCTCGGAGCGCGCGCGCTTCATCGTCAACCCGCCGGTGAAGCTGCGCGAGCCCATGCGCTTTGCCCGCGAGCGAGCCAGCGAACATTCTCCGGTCGAGCGTGCCGTGCTGCGGGCGCTCGGCGTCGAGCGCCACGAGTTCGTACTCAGCCGGCCACGCGAGGCGGTGGTGCCCGAACGCCTGGCTCTCGAGCGCAGCATCTGGGAAGAGCGAGCGCGCCTCGCGGGCGCGTCGCAGGCCTGAGGCGGGCGTCGGGTTGGGAGATGGTCGATGGGGTGGCGGCGCGGCCTCGCGACTCGCGCGCGTCAGCTCGAGTGCCGTCAGCCGCCGTTCAACTCAGCGGCCGTCAAACACGGGCGCCTCGCCCCGCCGAAACGCCGCGATGGCGGTGCGGATGTCTTCCGTAGCGAAGTCGCTCGCCTGGCAGTCTGCCTCGCGCGCGAGAGCGGCGGGCAGACGGCTCCTCAGCGGCGCGCGCACCGTTTCCACCAGCTCGCGGGCGGCGAGCGGCGCGCCCTGAGCGATCTGAGCGGCCAAGCGCTCCCCGGCGGCTCGCAGCTCGCTGTCGTCGACGACCTCACCGAGCAAGCCGAGCGCGAGCGCCGCCTCGCCGCTCACGACGCGAGCCGTGAGCAGCAGCCGGGTGGCATGCGCCGCCCCGACGACGTGCGGCAACAACAGAGTGGCGCCCATGCCGGGGTGCAGCCCGACGCGTAGGAAGTTGGCTCCGAGCCGGGCGCTCCGCGCGCCCACGCGCAGGTCGCAAGCGAGCGCCAAGCAGAGGCCGGCCCCGATGGCACTGCCGTGCACGAGCGCGATGGTCGGCACCGGCACATCGAGCACCGAGAGGTAGAGCCCGTAGAAGCGCAGCATTCGCTCGCGCACCTGTTCCCGGGAGAGGCGCGTGTTCTCCTCGATGAAGGCGAAATCCCCCCCGGCCGAGAAGTGCTTGCCTTCACCCGCCAGCACGATGGCCCGCACGTCAGGCTCCCGGCTGGCGACCTTCAGGGCAGCCGCGAGCTCTTCACCCATTGCCTCATCCAGCGCGTTGGCCTGAGCCGGGCGGTTTAGCGTCAAGCGCGTGACCGTCCCCAGCTCGATCAACACCCGCGGCGGTGCCCCTGTCTCCGTACTGCTCATGCGCGTCATTGTACGCGAGACGAGACGGGATTCGAGCGCCGAGACGATCGTTCGCGATCGGGCGCGGTCGAGCTCCAAAAGATGCGGAAAAATCGGGCCACTGCTTGCGGCGAGGCGGCGCACTCGAGGCTCGGCAGCATCAGATTTGTAAACAAGCCCACGCTCGATTCGTAAGGTCGCGCGCTCGTCTGGCGCCTCATAGCGGGCGCTGGAGGCGACACGTTGCGTCGAGGCGCGTCGCTCACTTCGCGCCGGGCCGACGCGATGAGGCAATGGAACACGCGTCGCGCTGTCATCGATCGGCGCGCGCGCCGAATCGGTATCGCGTCGCGCCGTTTCGACACTATCATCGGTACGGCGAATGCAGGCGTGGGCACGCGGAGCTTTGGTATGGCCTAGGAGCAACACGAGGCGCGGCGTGTGCCTGTAAGCACGGCACGCTGTCGTTTCGAGCGCGTTCGATACCTTGGATGCCGTCGGCGAAGCGCAGGCTGCTGCCCCATGAGAGCGCCAAATCGAGCATCCCCACCGCGGTCCGCGCGAGTTTGAAGCTTGCTGCGCATGTCGCAGAGCGTCTGGAAACGATACCGGTTCCAGGCCGCTCGTGATCTGTTGAGCGAGGCTGGCAAAGGCTGGAATCGCGCATGCTCGCCGTCGCGTATCGCGCGATGACGATGCTTGACGTATGCGATGCATCCCATTACCGATGGCAACGGCTGAAGGTGCATCGATCGCACGCGCGCGATCGTCTGTTGCATCGACGCGCTGCGTGGGCGCGCGATCACCGGCATGGCTAACCGGCAAGAGGCATATGAAAGTCGTCAATCCAGGCAGCGTGAGGCGGTGCAACGAACTGTCGGCGGCCCGCTCGAGATCAGCGCGGTGCGAGCGCCGTTCGAGTCCCGCTCGTTCGATCCTCGGTGTCGTCGGTCTGGTGCTCGTAGCGAGCGCGGCGAATGCGCAAGCGCCCGTCCCCGCCGAGCCAGCGCCTGCCGAGCCGGCGCCCGCTGCCGAACCAGCCGCCGCCGAGGCGGCACCTGCCGAGCCAGCGCCTGTGCCCGCCGAGGAAGCAGCGCCCGAGGCCGCCGCCACTGCAGAACCCCTGCCGGAAGACGTGCCCATGGATGTGGATGAGGCGCCAGGGAACGGCTCACTCGACGAGGTCGTCGTCACGGTGGACCGTCGCAAGAAAGACCTGCAGGACTACTCCGGCACCGCCGCGGCCTTCAGCGAGAAGCAGCTCACGCGCATCGGCATCAGCAACGTCAACATGCTGTCGTCGGCGATCCCAGGCCTTCAGATCGGCGAACAAGAAGGGAACACCGAGGTCTATATCCGGGGCGTCGGCAACGACAACAACTCGGAGCACGGCGACATGGGCGTCGCGCTGCACCTCGACGGCGTCTACTTGCCGCGGCCCCGCGCCGTCGGCGCCATGTTCTATGACATCGAGCGCGTCGAGGTGAACAGCGGCCCGCAGGGCACGTTGCGTGGCCGCAACGCGCAGGGCGGATCGATCAACATCATCACCAACAAGCCGAAGCTCGGTGAGTTCGGCGCCAACGTCGAGGCCACGTTCGGCACGTTCGCCGAGCGCCGCCTCACCGGCATGGTCAACATCCCGATCGGCGACACCCTGGCCTTCCGCGTCGCCGGCTTCACCAGCGTCCACGACCCGCACTGGGAGAACGCTGGGCCTTTGTACGACATCCGCGCGCCCCAGGCGGAAGATACTTACGCCTACCGCGCGCACGTGAAGTGGCAACCGGTGCCGACGTTCTCGATCCTGGCGAGCTACGACATGACCAAGGAGCGTGGCACGAGCTACGTCGGCGCCAACTTCGACGCGCTCTTCCGGCGCCGCAACGACGCCGGCACGCCGACGGACCTGACCGACGACATCCTCGAGCCCGTCGATCCGAACAGCGTCGACAACCCGCGTCGAGTCTACCAGCTCGGTATGCAACCGTCAGAAGACACGAGCTATTGGGGCACGCGCCTCGAGGCTGTGCTCGATGTGGGCCCCGCCATCATCGAAGCTCTCGGCAGCTATCGCGACCTCGGCTACAAGCAGGTTACGGGGTCGAACGCCGGCGTGGTCGACGACGGCTACGACTTCGAGAACGTCAATACCGACAACTTCGGCGGCTCTTTCTGGGATTCGCGCAGCCAGGCATGGGTTGGCGAGCTGCGCGCCTACGCGCCCGACACGGCTCGCTTGCGCTGGACGGTGGGCGGCTTCGTCTTGGTCGAAGATCAGCAGGTGGTGCTCGCTCAGGTCAGCGACAACGCGACCGGCTATGGCGGTGGCGAGTTCAACATGCCCGATGTGAACGGTGACTCGCAGGCAATCTACGCCGATGCGACCTTCGACGTGACGAGCGCGTTCCGCGTGCTCGGCGGCGTCCGCCTGACGCACGAGACGAAGAGCCGTCGAGACGGTCTGGCCCTCGGCCTGAGTGGGTGGCCCAACAACCCCGTCCGCTTTGGCACGGAGGGTTATCGGCCTGCGTTCTTCGGTCGAGACACGTACGCTTTGCCGGAAGGGGCTGACGTGGAAGATCGTGTGAACCTCTTCCTCAATGGCGTGGGCAGCTTCGGGGCCCGCGATACGGTCGCGGAACAGCTCTGCGCGGATCCGCCAGCCGCTGCCCCTGGCCAGGAGCAAACTCCTCGCGTCGAGATCGTGGACGGTCACTTCCGGTGCACCTCCGGCGTGAACCCGGCGCTCGGCGAGTTTCAGATCGGTGCCGTGCCGCAGAACGCGGAGGTGTCGAACACGTTCATCGACTGGCGCGGGGGCGCCGAGTTCGACCTCTCACCCGACAGTCTCCTCTATGCGACGGTGAGCACGGCGCACAAGGCAGCGGGCTACAACGACACGATTTTGCGCCCCGACAACAGCGAGCCGTACAACACCTTCTACGATCCCGAATCGGTGATCTCGTTCGAGCTCGGCTCGAAGAACGTGTTCTTCGACCGCAAGCTCCGGCTGAATGGTTCCTTCTTTTTCTATCTCTACCAGGATCAGGTCTTTCAGCAGATCGTCGAGATCTCGGAGGACACAAACCCGGATGAAGACCAGAGCAATGCGCGGGTCACATCCGTTCGCCAGAACTCCGGCGCGACGTCGAATATCTACGGTCTCGATCTCGACATGACCTACGCACTGCCATTCGGCCTTCAGGCAGACCTGCACGTGCTCTTGATGGATGCGCGCTTCAAGGATGGCACGATCGTCAACGACGGGCGCATCGGCTACGACTTGCCCGACGGGGTGTTCCTCGTCGACATCGGAGGCAAGTGGCTGCCGCGAGCGTCGGCCCTCACCATCAACTACGCCCTGTCGCAGAACATCTTCACGTCGGCGGGTTCCTTCAACTGGATCGTCGACGCGCAGACGCGAACCAAGCATTACATGACGGTGTTCAATGGTGATGGAAACTTCCTGCCACCGGTCAGTGACGAGCCGACAGAGAGCCCATCCTACCGAGCGTTGCTCGAGACGGGGCAACCCGGTAGTGCCTGCTACCCCAACTGTGGGGCGGCGCGCCTCACAGACGTCGTGCCCACGTACACGAACTTCAACCTGGGCGCTGGCTGGACGCATCCGGAAGGGCGGTTGTCCATCTCGGGCTATGTGAACAACGCCTTCAACATCGCTTACGCCACGTCTATCATCTCGACTCCCAACCTCAACCTGCGCTTCTTCAACCCGCCGCGCACCGCGGGCGTGCGCGTGCGCGTGGACTGGTGAGCGTCGACGCATGAGCGCACCGCGGGCGACGCGATGAAAGCCTCGCCCCTCGCTTGGGGCGTTGCGTCATGCGATCAGCTGACGACATGATGCTCTCGCGGCTCCGCGTGCACCATTGACGCCGCAAGAGCCGAGCCAAATACTACCATCGACAGCGACCCAGCAAAAAGAGCCATGGCAACTCTCCTTCCTCCCAAGAGCCCTCCAGTGGGGTCACTCCACTCCCATCGCGGTTCGGTCGGCGTCGTCGTCGCTGCGGCGCTGGTTAGCGGCTGCACGCTCTCGAATACGAGCGAAGGCGGCACCGACGGGCTCAACGTGGAGCGTCGAGGGCAACAGCCTTCCGAGCGCAGCATCGAGCTGCTCTTGAATCCCGGTGAGAATCCGCTCGCGGCGCTCGCCGAGATCGAAGTGGAAGACCGCAACGTGCTGGCGACCGGCAACTTTGCCGTCGGTCTCATGATGACCGAGCTGGGTTCATACTTTTCGGCAGATACCCTTTATCAACCCAGCTCCGTGGCGGCCCAGAGCGATCAATGCCAAGGCAGCACGCTGCCGGACGCCGTCGAGGTCGTCTGCGGCATCATCAACCCACCACAGGAGGAGGGCGAGGGCGGTGAAGGCGAGGAAGTGGAGGCCGAGGCACAGTTTCTGTTCATCGATGAGTCGCCGACTCTGGCGCAGCATCGTGTGACGGGTCGGCGTCTGATCGAATGCGCGCGCGCGGCGGGGTTTCAGTACTTCGTGATCGAAGCGCTCGGCGAGCCCGCGGCCGCGCTCGCCGAACGGGGCTACGTGTCGAGGTCGGAGTCGGGCGTGTTCCTGCGGGAACCACAGTTCGCCGGTCTCGTGGAGGATGCTCTGAGTCTCGGCTTTCAACCCATCAGCTTGCCGCCTGATGAGTTCTGTGCCGACTGCACGCCCGTCGAGGCGTTCAGTCGAAGCGCCGAGCCGAAGGCCGATAGCCTCATCCAGCAAACCGTCGATGTCGACCCTTCCGCGAAAGTCCTGGTCTGGGCGGGGCCAGGACAAGCGTTCGAGCAGCCATGGGGTCCGCGCCCATTCGTCAACTCGCTCGCATCGCACGTGTTCGAGAAGACCGGTATCAATCCATACACGCTGATCCAGCGGACGCTCGAGGCCCGCGCCTCGCTCGGGCCCACGCCCGAATCGGGAATCTACCTCGCCAGCGGTCCTGACAATGGGTCTTGCTCCGGGTCGTATTCGCCAGGCTCGGCGAACGGCCTGTCGACGCACGACGGCACGCTGATTCACCTCGCGCCGCCGGTCGGTTCGAACGGCAGCGACGCCGAGCGTTGGGCTTGGCTCCACACGCCGCCGGAGAATCGTATGGGCGTGACGCCCGAATGTGCGAGCTGCGCTGCCGGGCAGCGCCTCCTCGTGCAAGCGTTCCCGCCCGGGGTCGACGTCGCGGATCGCGTTCCCGCGGATCAGGCGTTGTGCTCGGCGGGCGACACCTGCCAGCTCGCCCTTCCGGCGGGTGACTACCAGCTCGTGGTGTGGAGCGATGCGATGCAGCTCACCACCACGCAGGTGACCCTGGCTGCCGGGGCCGCGATCAGCGTGACGATGAACTGAGTCACGAGCCTGGGCCCAATGGCACAGGAAGTGGCACGGGAGCCACGGCTCACAGCGCACTTTCGGCACAACGATCGTCCGCCGACGTTGCGCACACGACGCGGTGGTCACGTTCCCATCTGGTGCCGCTCGCCTGAAGTCCGCGGATGAGCGGTCTGTCGCACGACGGATTTCGCCTCGGTCGCTGGCTCCCGTTGGGTCATTTCCGGATGGGGGCGGGGCGGGAAGCGACGAACGCTCCGAAAGTCAAGCGGGATATTAAGATTCGGCTCTCAGCGCCCGTCTGGATCTGAAGACGGGGGTTCGGGAGGTTCGAATGGCGGCGGTAAACGGGGGCAAGGCGGCGGGGCTCAGCGCGGCGCGCGAGGCGCCTTCGCGCGAGACGAGCGGCGGCTCGGGGGAGAGCGGCGTCCGCCGGGCGACGGGGCATCCGCGTCGCGTCTTGCTGGTCGAAGACGAAGACATGGTGCGCAAGGTCGTCAGTCGCATGCTGACGTCACGCGGCTTCGAGGTGCATGCCGCCGCGAGCGGTGCCGAGGCCATGGCCCTGTTCGACGCGGCGGATACCGAAGATTTCGATCTGTTAGTCACCGACCTGATGATGCCCGACGGGGGCGGTCTGGGGGTCGCGCGGAGCCTGACGGCGCGCATGCCGAAGCTCAAGGTGCTCCTGGTGTCGGGCTACAGCGCGTCGGGCACCGAGGGCTGGGAGCCGGGGCGTTTTCGTTTTCTGACGAAGCCTTTCGGCTCCGCCGAGCTGGTGAAGACCATCGACGAGCTGTTCCAGTCGAGCCCGGCGAGCTGACAGACCATCGGCACGGGGGCGAGCGCCGCGTCAGCCGCACTGAGCGGTGAGGTCGGAGGGCCTGCGGCGCTCAAAGCGGCTGACGCCGATCCTGCGGTCGTATGCTAAGCGACGAGGACCGACTTGAAGCCGATTGTGATCAGAGCCGAAGGGTCCTGGCGGTCGCTCGGGCTGCGCGAGGCCTGGGAATATCGCGAGCTCTTGTTCTTCCTCACCTGGCGTGACGTCAAGGTGAAGTACAAGCAGACCCACCTCGGGGTGGCGTGGGCGGTGCTGCAGCCCATGCTCACGATGATCGTGTTCAGCGTGGTGTTCGGGCGGGTGGCGAAGCTGCCATCGCACGGCGTGCCGTATCCGCTGTTCACCTACGCGGCGCTCTTGCCCTGGCAACTGTTCGCCAACGCGCTCGTGCAGTCCAGCAATAGCCTGGTCACCAACCAGGCGCTGCTGACGAAGGTCTATTTTCCGCGCATGCTGATCCCATCGGCGACGGTGCTCGCCGGCGTCATCGACTTCGCGGTCGCGTGCGTCGTGCTGTTCGGGATGATGCTCTTTTATGGCGTCACACCGACCGTGCGCGTGGCCGTGCTTCCGGGCTTCGTGCTGCTCGCCGTGTGCGCGGCCCTGGCCGTGGGCATCTGGCTCTCGGCCTTGAACGTGCGCTACCGCGACGTGCGCTACACGGTGCCGTTCCTCACCCAGTTCTGGCTGTTCGCCTCGCCGATCGCCTACTCGAGCTCCGTGGTGCCCGAGCGCTACCGGCTGCTCTACTCGCTCAACCCGATGGCGAGCGTTGTCGACGGTTTTCGCTGGGCGCTGTTCGGGGTCGAGCCGCCGTCCGCCGAAGCGCTGATCGCCGGGAGCCTCACTGTCGGTGTGTTGCTCGTCAGCGGGCTCGCCTTCTTCCGGCGCGTCGAGACCACCTTCGCGGACGTGGTGTAGCATGGACGAGAACGCCATCGTCACCGAGGGCCTCAGCAAGCGCTATCAAATCGGCAAGCCCGAGAAGTATCGCACCCTGCGCGACGCCCTCGCGCGCGCTGCCAGCGCCCCGCTGCGCGCGCTGCGCGGAGAGCTGGAGCGAAAGCCCAAGGAGTGGTTCTGGGCGCTGGAGGACGTCTCGGTCGAGATCGCGCGGGGCGACGTGGTGGGGGTGCTCGGCCGCAACGGCGCGGGCAAGACGACGCTCCTCAAGCTGCTGTCGCGCATCACGGTGCCCACTCGCGGCCAGGCCATCATCAGGGGTCGCGTCGGCTCGTTGCTCGAGGTGGGCACGGGTTTTCACCCGGAGCTCACGGGGCGCGACAACATCTTCCTGAACGGCGCCATCATCGGCATGCGTCGCGCCGACATCCTGCGCAAGTTCGATGAGATCGTCGAGTTCGCCGAGGTGGGCAAGTTCATCGACACCACGGTCAAGCGCTACTCGTCGGGCATGCACGCACGGCTCGCCTTCGCCGTCGCCGCGCACCTCGAGCCGGAGATCTTGATCGTCGATGAGGTGCTTTCGGTCGGCGACGCAGCCTTTCAGAAGAAATGCCTCGGCAAGATGGACGCCGTAGCCAAGGGCGGGCGCACGGTGCTGTTCGTGAGCCACAACATGTCGGCCGCAGCGCAGCTCTGCAACCGCGGCATCCTGCTCGACTCCGGGCGCCTCGTGCGCACGGGCGTCATCGATGATGTCGTTCGCGAGTATGTCGAGAGCGGCACGAGGGAGCAGGAGGCCACGCTGACGTTCCCGGCGCGTCCGACGAAATCGGGCAGCATCCGGCGCATCGGCCTCGTCAACCCGAGCGGCAAGCGGACGACCGAGTTCTTCAACGACGAGCGCATCTGTGTCGAGGTCGAGTATGAGCTCACCGAGGCGTTGCCCGACCATCACGTCTACGTCTGGCTCGAGCGCGCCGATGGCTTGATGGTGCTGCGCAGCGCAGACGATGACTACGCGCCGCGGCTCGAGCAGACGCGGGCCGTCCGCCAGCCGGGCACGTACACGAGGCGCGTGTTCTTTCCACCGAGCCTGTTGAATGAGGGCGTCTACCAGTTCCGGATCGACCTCGGCAAGCGCTGGGCGGACGTCGATCGCCAGCGCTCGGCGTTCTTTCGCGTGGAAGATTGCACGGACTATCGCGACTCTTCGATCGGAAAGCGCAAGGGCGTGGTCCTGTTCCCGCTCGAGTGGAAGGAGGAGTTCTTCAGCGCGGAGGGGGGCAGGGTCGAGCTCCCGGTGGGGGCGCCGCTTCCGGCGCTGACAGCGCTCGAAGAGGGCCTGGAAGGGGAGGGCGAGTGAAGAGCTGCGCCAGCGCTGTGCGTCGGGGCGCGGGCGCGGCAATTTCCGACGAGCCTCGAGTCACGCCATCGCGAGTCACAGCATGGCGATGCCGCGTCGGCGCCGCCCGAGCGGAAAAGCCTGGTCGATCGCCGCTATCTCGCTCGCGCCCAGCACCAGGTCGCCGCTCCCGGCGTTCTCCACGGTGTGCCGAACGTTGCCGGACTTCGGGATGGCGAACAGGCTCGGGCGGCGGGTGAGGAACGCGAGCGCGAGCTGGCGCACCGTCACGCTCCGCTCCGCGGCGAGCTCCGCGAGCCGCTGCCCCGCCGCGCCCCGCGGCGGAAACGCCGAGCTTCCGAACGGGGTGTAGCCGACCAGCGCGATGTCATGCTCCTCGCAGAGCGGCAGCACGGCGTGCTCGATGCCGCGCTCGCCCAGGTTGTACAACACCTGGTTGCACGCGATGCGGCCCGCTCCGGCTACGTCGATGGCAGCCGCCAGCTCTTCCTCGTCGAAATTGCTGACGCCATACGAGAGAATCTTCCCCTGCTCGACCAGGCGCTCGAACGCGGCGAACGTGTCGCTCAGCGCGTGTTGACCGGGCCAGTGCAGCAGGTAGCAATCGAGGTGATCGGTGCCGAGGTGCCGCAGGCTGCGCTCGCACGCGCGCAGCGTGCCGTCGAAGCTCGCGTTGCTCGGCATCACCTTGCTGACGAGAAAAACCTGCTCGCGCCGCCCAGCGATCGCCTTGCCCACCAGCGCCTCGACCTTTCCCGAGCCGTACAGCTCCGCGGTGTCGATGTGCGTCATCCCGAGCTCGATGCCGCGCTGCAGCGCTGCGATGGCCGCCGCGGCCGTGTCACCCTCGAGGTGCCAGGTGCCCTGTCCGATCATGGGCACCGACCGCCGTGCGGGCCCGAATGGTCGCTCGATCATGTCCGCACGATACGCGAGGGACGCGCCAGCCGTCGATGGCGGCCTCGCGCCCCGTCGGCCGAGCCGGGTCGGCTTTCGCCGGCGGCGCACGAATGCCGCGCCAGCGCTGCTCGGCGTGCCGCGGGCGCGGCCCGGGAACGCGATGGGTAGCCGAATCGGGTTCTGTGATTTAAAAAGCGTCACTACCGATGACGTCGGAATTTCCAAGCTCGTTCATTTGGGGTGCGGCCACGGCCGCCTATCAGGTCGAGGGGGGCGCGGCGCTCGGAGGGCGCGGCGCGTCGATCTGGGACATGCTGTGCGACAAGGCCGGCGCCATCTATGGCGGACACGACGGCACCGTCGCGAGCGACCACTACAGGCGCTGGAAGCAAGACGTGGCGCTGTTTCGTGCGCTCGGCCTCCAGGGCTATCGTTTCAGCATCAGCTGGCCCCGGGTGCTGCCGAGCGGTGTCGGGCAGCCGAACGCGGAAGGCCTCGGCTTCTATGATGGGCTGGTCGACGCCTTGCTCGAAGCCGGCATCACTCCGTTCGTCACGCTGTTCCACTGGGACTTGCCGCTCGATCTCTACCATCGCGGCGGCTGGCTCAATCGCGACGTCGCGGACTGGTTCGCCGAGTACGCGGCCCTGATGGTGCGCACGCTGGGCGACCGCGTCTCGAACTGGCTGACGCTCAACGAGCCGCAGGTGTTCATCGGCCACGGCCATTTTGATGGGCGCCACGCGCCGGGCCTCGCGATGTCGATGAGTGAGATGCTGCGCTGCGGCCACCACGCGCTGCTCGCGCACGGGCGGTCGGTGCGCGCGATCCGCGCGGAGAGCCGCGGCCCCGCGCGGGTCGGGTTCGCGCCGATGGGCTTTCCCAAGCTGCCGGCGAGCGAGTCGGCGGCTGACGTTTCGGCAGCGCGCGAGCTGATGTTCTCGCTGCCGCAGGCGACCCACTGGAACCTGACCTGGTGGGCCGATCCCGTGCTGCTCGGGCGCTACCCGGAAGACGGTCTGCGCGTGTTCGGCAAGAGCGCGCCGCAGGCGACCGCGGCCGATCTCGAGGTCATCAGCGCGCCCACCGACTTTCTCGGCCTCAACATCTATCAGGGCTCCGTGGTGCGCGCCGGCGCTGACGGCGCGCCGGAGGTGGTGAAGACACCGCCGGGCTTCCCGCTCACGGCGTTCAACTGGCCCGTCACCCCTGACGCCCTCTACTGGGGCCCGCGCTTCGCCTACGAGCGGTACCAGAAGCCCATCCTGATCACCGAGAACGGGCTCTCTTGCCGTGATTGGCCCTCGCTCGACGGGCGCGTCCACGACGCGCAGCGTGTGGACTTCCTGACGCGCCACGTCCGGCAGTTGCATCGCGCGGTGCACGAGGGGGTGCCGGTCGAGGCCTATTTCCACTGGTCTGCGCTCGACAACTTCGAGTGGGCAGACGGCTACAAGGAGCGCTTCGGGCTCATCTACGTCGACTACCCGACGGGCGAGCGCATCCCGAAAGACTCCTTCCATTGGTACGCGCGGATCATCGCGTCGCACGGGCGAGCGGCACTCGATGACGCCACGGCGCTCAACGCTCACCGCGTCGACTTCGACGCCGAGCACCGTGCAGCGCTCGAGCTGCTGCGCGGCTGAATCGAGGCGCTGCACGGCGAGCCGCGGCGCGCGCCGGCGCCGTCAGATCACGAACTGCCCGCGGGCCACGATCTTGGCGCAACCGCCGACCTCGATGCTCGGCGCTGGGCCGTCGCCGATCCGCGCGTAGAGCGTCGAGGGCCGACCCATCTCGACACCTTGTTCCACACGCAGCACGTCGCCCGCCGCGAACCGGCCCGTCTGGCGCAGGTGGAGCGCGAGGGGCCCCACCGCGGAACCCGTCGCCGGGTCTTCGGTGGCGCCACCGCCCGCTGCCGAGGAGCCGGGCACGAAGCAGCGCGCACGACAGGCTTTGCCGTCGAAGAAGAAGGCGAACACGCCCGCCTTTGTGGCGCGCCCGAGCCGCGAAAGGTCAGGCGCGAGCGCGCTCACGGCGCCTTCCGATCCGAGCTCGACATACACGTGCTCGGGCCCGTTCTGATAGCCGAACACCGCGAGCGGACGACCCGGCAGCGCGAGCCCCTCGAGGATGCGAGCCTCGTCGGCGATCGGCAGCGGCGCGGCGCTCGGCTGCGTCATCCAGCCGAAGCTGATGCGCGCGCCCTCGCGCTCGAGGCGCACCGGCACGATACCCGCGGCGAGCTCGAGCCGCATCTCGAGGGTCTCGAGCGGCCCGCCCAGCACGAAGGCGGTGCCGAGCGTGGGGTGGCCCGCGAACGGCAGCTCCACGCTGGGCGTGAAGATGCGCACCTTGGCATGGCCACCGCGCTCCGGGGGTAGCACGAAGGTCGTCTCCGACAGGTTCATCTCCCGCGCGAGCGCCTGCATGGTTGCGGCGTCGAGCGAGCGGCCGTCGGTGAACACGGCGAGCGGGTTGCCCGCGAGGGCGCGCTCGGTAAACACGTCGCACAGCGTATAGCGCAGAGTCTTCACGCTGCGGGTCTAGTGCCGCGGCGCGGCGCTAGCAACCCAATGGGTCATCCGCGGAGGCCGGAGCGTGCCGCGCCGTCTGCCGGCTAGCGCTCAGAAGGTGCCGCGGATGCCGGCCGTGTTGGCGTTGCCCCACGGCTCGATGGTGCCGACCTGGCCCGCCTCGGTTTCGTCCGAGGCCGTGAGCCAGATCACCACGCCTGCCGCGATGCCCGCGGCCCCTACGCCGTAGGAGACGCTCGAGACCATGCGCAAGGTACGGAAGGCGTCGAGGGCAGAGCTGCCCTCCGAACCCTGGATACAGATGCGGTTTGCGCAGTCGTTCTCGGCGACGTCGTATTTCTTGTTCGCCAGGATGCCGGCAACCACACCCGCGCCGATGCCTGCCACGCCCACGCCGCCCGCGACGTACGCGAGCGTCGGGGGGCCGCGCCGCGGCGAGCTCGGCGGCTCGGCGCCCACCGGGGCGCTCACCACCGCCTCGGTCGCGAGCGGATCTGACGGTTCGGGCGTCATGTTCAAGACCACGCGCCGCGTCTGACCGGGCACGAGCGTCACGTCGGTCGTGGTGCCGCGCTCGCCGCCCATCGTGCCCACGACACGGTAGGTGCCGGGGTTCAGGTTCTGTGCTCGAGTGAGCTGTTCGTGGCTCAGCGTGCGTCCGTTGAGCGACACGCTCAGGCGCGGATCGGCGCTGCTCACGCCGCGCACCTCGACGACGAGCGCGGGGATGCGCGCTCTCAGGGCCTCGCCCTCGCTGCGCGCCGCGGCGATGGCTTCGGCAAACTGCGCCGGCGCTCCCGTCGGCACGGCGGTGCGCGTGGTGCGCGAATAGGCGTCGACGGCCTCGAGCAGCTGGCCCATCTTCTCGAGGGTGCGCGCCTCGTACAGCACCACGGTCGGCGCAGGGTACAGCTCGTAGGCTTTGCGAAACAGGCTGAGCGCGGTCTCGTAATCGCCGGCGTTGAATGCCTCGCGACCCGATACGGCGACGCTACGCGCGACGTCGAGGTTGGCGCTGTCGGGTGCTGGCGCGGTGCTCGACTGAGCCCATGCCTGGCTCGCGGGCGCGGTGATGGCGAGCGCGAAGGCTCCGGCGCACAGGGCCCCACGCCAGCACGGGGCACCGGCTCGCGCGGTGTCGAAAATTCGATCGGACGAGGAAGCGGTGTGGATCATCGACGCGTTTCATCGAGTGGAACGGCGTGACGGGCGCGGCGTGAAGCGGGAAGCCGTCACCCCCCGCTCGATCAGAATCCGAACTCTTGGTCGATCCCCTTGCGGGCCGGCTGGCCCGCGATCTTGGCTCGGGCGGGAGCGACGGGCCGACTGGGCTTCGCCGCCACCTCGACCGGGCGGGGCCGCGCGGGGGGAGCCTTGGATGGCGTGAACGAACGCTTCTCTGGCGCCGGGCGTGCGGCGGTTCGCGAGACGCCCGGCGACGAGTTGGCCGCGGTACCGGCCGGCTCGTGCTCTGCCGTGGAAACAGCGGCGCCCTCTGGCGCGACCGGGGCAGCGACGGGGGCAACCTCCGCTGCTGGAGGCGGAGGCTGGGCTGCCACGCTCGCGGCGGGCTCAGGCGTGGTGCCCTGCACCAGCAGGCTCCACAGCATGGCGCCGAGGCCGGCTGTGGCCGCAGTCCACCCGAGGATGCGCGTCGGCACCCGATGCTGCGAGATCAGCGTCGACATGGTCTCGCCCGCCAGCGTGTCGGCGACGCGGCGCTTGATGGTGCTCAGGACGCGGCGGCGCGGTCCGTCGGAGCCGAACCCGATCGGCGACGGCGCCTGTTCGCTGGCGGTGCGGGCCTCGAGCCACACCTCTTTGATCGAGCGCGAGGTGACGTCGGCGGTGACGCCCTGCTCGTAGAGCCATCCGGCGAGAGCCCGACCCAGCTCCCACATGGAACCCCAGCGCCGGTTGCGATCGCGCATCAGGCCGCGCTGGACGATGCGCCACAGCTCGGCGTCGCCGTAGCCGTGATCGACGATCGACTTGGGCGTGTCTTTGAGGATCGACATCAGCAGGGCGTTGTAGTTCGGCCCGTTGAATGGCAGCTCACCGGTGATGAGCTCATAGAGCACCACGCAGATCGACCAGATGTCGGTGCGTAGGTCGATGCTCGTCTCGCCGCGCGCCTGCTCGGGCGAGAAATAGCCCGGGCTGCCGAGCACCGCGCCGTCCTGCGTGAGCCGGCTCGAGTCGTTCGTCTCCTCCAGCTTGGCGATGCCAAAATCGAGGACCTTGGGCTGCAGGCGGCCGCGCGTGGTCTTCGAGATGAACAGGTTCTCGGGCTTGATGTCGCGATGGACGATGCCCTTGTCGTGCGCCTCGCGCAATCCATCGAGGATGGGCAGGAGGGTGCTCACCGCGCGCACCGCGTCCACGCGCCGCTCGCGGCCGAGCACGTCTCCGAGCGACTCGCCGTGCAACAGTTCCATCACCACATACGGGTCGCCGTCGGGGGTCGCGCCGAAGTCGAGCACGGTGGCCATCGCAGGGTGCCCGAGCCGAGCCGCCGCGTGGGCCTCGCGCGCCATGCGCTTGAAGGCGTCGGAGTTCGGCGTCGGCGAGCTGCGCACCAGCTTGACGGCGACCTCGACGTCGAGCGCCGAAGAGCGGGCCTTCCAGACCACACCCATCCCACCCTTGCCGAGCTGTTCGATGAGCACGTACCGGCCGTCGACGACCTCGCCCGGCGAGTGCACCTTGCCCTCGCGTCGCGACGGGTTCGGGTCGAGCGCAGGGGAACCTTCCGTCACGGGTGAGCTCGTTCGAGTCGACGAGGCGGAGGAAGGCGCCCCGTCCTTCTCGTCGCTACCCGATTTCTGAAGAGCCAGCATGCTCCCATGAGTTTGATGCAGCCGCCGTGCGGGTGCCCGCCGCGTGAAACGAAACCGAGCAGCCGCGCCCGAGAATCATGCGTCGATCTAGGCGCCCTGGCGCGCTTTGCCGAAGCCCAACCCTCGGCGCACACATGTTCCGGAGCAGGCGCGAGCCATTCCGGAACGAGCTCCTGTTCGTGCCCGAACCACTGCGAGCCGAGCGCGTGTCGCAGCGCGGCTCGACGCGCCCCGCTTCGGGGCGCCGTTCGTCTCGCCTGTCTCGGATGCTCCGCGCTGGCGACGAAGGGCGCGCCTGGGTCGCCTTGCAATCGGGAGGCCTTGCAATCGGACGCCTTGGAATCGGAAGCCGCCGGAGCGCCGCCGGCGCGCGGTCACCGAGTCTTGTTCAGACGCTCGGTGATCCGCTCGTCGAAGACGCGCCCGAGTTGCTCGTAGGCGGTGCGCGCCGCCGGGTTCGGCGTCACGTTCACGTCGGGATCGAGGCCGACGAACGCCGAGAACAGCTCTTTCCAGCTGCCGCCGCCCGCGGCCTGAGCCGCCCGCAGCGCGCCGCCCAGCGCAGAAGCGTTGCCGACACGCAGCGTTCGCACCGGGCACTGGAACACGTCGGCAACGATGCGCTGGATGCCCGCGTTCCGCGACGCCCCGCCCGTCAACACCAGCTGCTTCGGCGCGTGGCCGATCCACTCCGAGAAGCGCCGCATCGACAGCGCTTGAGCCTCCACCACCGCGCGCGCCGCCTGCGCTGGCTCTTGCCAGGCGAGGAAGCGCTCGCTGCCAAACAGCTCCACTCCTGCCGGCAAGCGGGGCGTCGTCTCGGCCGTGAAGTACGGGAGCATGAGGTTGTTGCCGTTGCCCGGCGGAGTGGTCTGGACGGCTGCCGTGAACTGCGCCCAGTCCAGCCCGAAGCGCTTGGCGACCTCCTCGCGAGCGAGCGAGCCGTTCGTGAAACAGATCAAGCTCATGAACCCGCCCGCGGGGTTGCCGAACACGTGCCCGTAGCCGTTCGGGTCGGTGCGCGGCCCATCCATGGCCGCGAACACCGTGTCGCTCGTCCCGAGGCTCACCAGGCGCGTGCCGGGCGAGATGGCGCCCATGCCGACCAGGCTGCTCGGGTTGTCGCCGGTGAACGCGATCACCGGGATGCCGGCGCGGAAGCCGTGGCGCTCGACGAAGTAGGGGGCGATGTTGCCCACGCGCGTGTGGGAGGGGGCCGGCGCTTGCAGCTTCGCTGCGAGCCCCGGCGCGGTGGCGTCGAGGAGCGACGCGTTCCAGCGGCCCGTGGCCAGCTCGAGCAGGTTCATGCCGGCGCCGTCGCCTAGGTCGATCGGGGCCGAGCCACCGATGAGCAGTGAGGCGATGAACGAGCTCACCAGGTGGATCTCCGCCGTGCCCCGGTAGACGTCTGGCGCCGTCTTCCAGATCTTGCGGATCTGCGGGCCCGTGAAGCGCTCGATCGGGATCGACCCCGATAGCGTCAACACGCGCTCGCGCCCGCCCGCCGCAGCTGCGATCTCGCGGCACTCCTCGCCGGTCGAGCTGTCCATCCACATCGGCGAGGTGGGGTAGCTGAGCAGCGGTCGCACCTGGTCGACCAGGCTCTTGTTGGTGCGCCACCGCCCCGCGTCGCGCAGCGGCTCTTTGAGGTACACCGAGCCGTGCTGCTGACCGGCGCCGCTGATGGCCGCCACCTTCGACCAATCGAAGCCGCGCTCGCGCACCCGTGACAGCAACAGCTCGAGGGCCTCGACCCACATCAGCGGGTCGCTGTGACGCACCCGGGGATCGGCGTTTTGGAGCACCCCCTGAGGCGACCCGTACGCCGGCAGCTCGCTACCGAAATTTACGGATTCGTCCACCACCACGCGTCCCTCGGCGCTGTCGATGACGATCGCCGAGAGACTCTGGGTGCTGGAATCCAAGCCTAGGAAGAGTGCCATGCGTTTGCCTCCGCTCCGACGCTACTCGCGGGGCTTCGGAGCCGCAATCGATAATGCCTCGTCGGAGGCGCTGGCGGAAGTCGCGGCGTCTGCGAGCGGCGCCCGATTTCCCGGCGGCACTGCGGTTCCTCTCGTGCTGTCGCGCTCCCGGCTATCGCCCGTTCCGTTCGCGGCCGCGCTCGCGTCGGCCGGAGTGCTCGCCGCGGCCGGCGAGGCGCTGCTCGGCGGCTTCGACGCCAGGTCCGCCTTGGGCGGCGACGCGGTACGGAACGCCGCGAGTGTTTCGTATTCGCCGTGCTCCGGACGAAAGCCGGTCGCGGTGCGGAACGATTGGTCGCTGATCACGATCGGGTATTTGATGTGCGCCACGGCACCGGTGGTCAGCCGCGGCAGCCCGAGCCGTCCGAGCAGCAGCGGATACATGGCGCGCGCGAGGCGGATGGGATTGCGCCCCGACACCCGGATCAGCTCGCTCAGCGGCAGCGCCTGCGGCCCGGCCACATTGAATACGCCGCGCAACTTGCGCTCGAGCGCGAGGATGATCGCGCGCACCGCGTCGGCCTCGTGCATGAACTGGAACAAGGGATCGAAGCCCAGGATCATCGGAACGCGCGGCCCCGCCAGGAACGCCGCGAGGGTGCCATGCAAGCTGGGCCCAAGCGTGTAGACCATCCGCAGCACGGCCGTGGTGCGCTCCGGAAAGCGCCACAGCGCCGAAGCGGCGAACAGGTCGGCGGCGACCAGATCGGCGAGCTCCGGAAAGCTCTCGAGGGCCATGGGCGGCTCGTCTTCGCCGCGGTAGAGGGCGGCGTCGGCGACGGCCCCGTAGTAGGTATGGCGCCCCACGAACAGCGCCTGCGGGACGGCGTGCTTGTCGCAATACTCGAACACCTTCTGGGTGCCGCCGAGGTTGATGCGATAGCGTTCGTCGCGCCGCATCGCCAGATGGGAGACGGTCGCCATGTGGATGACGGCCTCGGGCCGCTCACTCCGAAAGGCCTCCTCGGCTTCGGGCTTGCGAATGTCTGTCTGAACCAGGCGAATGCCGGGCGGGCACTCGGGCCACGGCCGGCGATCGATGCCCGTCACGTCGTGGCCGTGCGCGAGCAGCTCGAGCGCCACCTGCTGCGCCAGCTTGCCGGAGATGCCCGTCAGCAGAACCCTCATGGCGTCGGCTCCGAGAATCGCTCCATCAGCGCCCGCCGGGGAGGGCGGCGACGCCGCGCCGGCGGCTCTCCCGCCCCTCGGCGATCAGTCCTGCGATCACGTCTTTCACCTCGTCGACCTCGCGCTGGATCAGGTGTTGGCTCTCGTCTCCCGTGCCGGCGAAGCGCATTTGAGGTCCGAACCTCAGCTCGGAGGTCACGGGCAAGGGCAGGGGGAGCACGTACGGTGTCACCGGAATGTACGGCACACCGAGCAGTTTACCGAGAAAGGGGAGATTGGCGATGGTCGGAACGGCTTCGCCTCCACCCAGGTAGGCAAACGGAACGATCGGCGCCCCGGTGCTCTTCGCGAGCCGCAGAAAGCCGGTACCAAACGGCCCCAGGGTGTAGCGGTTCCAGAACAGCTTCGATGTGCCCCGCGCGCCCTCGGGGAAGACCAGCAAGACACGGTCGTCCGAGAGCAGCTGGCGCGCGTGCTGGGGCAGCCCGGTGATCTGTCCGGTGCGGTTGGCCAGCTGCGACAGAAACGGCAGGCGATTGATGAAGCGATCCGCCATGCCATGCGCGAGGCGAGGCGGGTCGAGCTCGAAGAAGCAGGCCGCGATCACCATGCCGCCGTCGATCGCATATCCCCCGGAGTGGTTGCCCACCAGGATGACGCGGCCGCGCGGAGGGATGTGCTCGACCCCGTGGCAACGCACCCGGAAGTAGTTGCGGTACAGCCAACCCATCACGCGCATGCCCGCGGCGATCGAGTCGCGCGACACGCCGAAGCGATCGAATCCGTGCTCGTTGAACGACAGGTCGAGCCGCGCGACGCGCGCGGCGACCTCGTCATTCGATCCTGAATTTGCCGCTGTGTGCTGCGCGTCTTCCCCCATGCTCGACTCCACCGTCTCGGGACTCTACGCCGGGCAGCGCCGCGAAGGAAAACGCGCTCCGTCGGCTCAGCCCGCGTCCCCTTCGCTCACCGGGCCCGTGCTGGCATCGTTCGAACCGCCGCCATCGGCGCCTGCGTCGACGACCAGTGTCGGCGCGTCGCACAGCCCAGGCGTGTTCAGCAGCGACTGGATGTCCCCGCTCTCTTCGCACGTCCACCCGCTCGAGAGCTGCTCGCAGTCCGCGTCGGCCGAGCATAGTTCGGCGCACAGCCCCACGTCACCCGCGCCTTCGGTCGAGAGGAAGCCCCGCACCTGTGGCAGGAAGCACCCTGCGCCGCGCGGAGAGGCGCCGAGCCCGTAGCCGCACCCGGCAGACTGCCCGAACACGCACGGTGCCGAGCAGAATGACTCGTCGACGCCGAGGCGAACACACAAGCGCCCGGAGCACTCCGCGTCGCCCTCGCAGCGCGCGCCGATGGGCAAGCCCGCCGTCGGGGTGTCGACGCAGACGCCGCGCGCGAGGTCGCAACGGCGGCCGGGACAGTCGTCATCACTGCCGCATTGCGGATAACACCAGCCCGGCTGCCGCAGCCCGCTGAAGTCGGCGAGACCCAGGAATGCCTCGGAGTTGCACGCGAGATCCCGGCGGCCGAGGCACTTGTTCTCCTGCAGCGCCACCGCGCGCGTGTTGTCGTCGAGCGACATCTGCGGCAGCGAGCGGCAGGTGCGCAGGCACAACCCTTCGACCCCGGCTGCCGACACCACGCACTCCGATGAGCGATCGATCGCAGAGCACTCGGCGTCTTCGCTGCAATTGATCGTGCAGTAGCCGTTGGGCGCACCGCCGCCGAGGAAATTGTTTGAGCTCGACGTGAAGCAAGTCAGCCCGCCGCCGCATTGTGCGTCTTCCGTGCACGCGCGGCCGACGAACGACGTCGTCTCCGTCTCGTTCCCGGCACCGCCCATTCCGTCGGGCCGCGGCGGACCACTGCAATCGCATGCGTTCCAGCCCGATCCATCGGGCAAGCAGGCCTGGACGCCTTCGCAACGACCGACACCCGCGCACAATCGCGTTTCGTTCGGCGTGCACGTGCGATCCGAGTCATCGCTGCACGAAGCCATCCAGCCGCCGCAAAGCCCCAAGAAAAGCATGGCAAAGAGCGGAGTTTTCGTTCTCCTCATGCGCGGGACACTACCTCGACTCTTTTCATCGGACCTGGACAAACGCTTCCCTCGAGGCGCGTTTCTCGACATTGGTAGGGCCGCCGTCGCTGCTGGAATTTGGCCCCCGGTTCTGTGCTTCATTGGAACTTTCCGTTCCGACACGGAGCCGGAAGTGGAACAGAGACCAGTCTCAGGCCGGGTTCTTCCGCAGCTCGGCGATGGCGGCTTGAACATCGCGCGACTCTGCGGTCACGTTGGCGGACTTCAAGAACTTCATGGCGATCCCCATGGCGGGCCCGGGCCCCGCCGCGGCGCGGATCGCGTCGGCGGTAGGCGCCAAGAGCGCACGCAGCTGGTCGGGCCCCGGCGTCGCCGGCAGGAACTCTTCGAGCACCCCGATCTCTATCTGGAGCGCCTTGCGTTGTTCCTCGTCCGTCGCCGCGCCGAGCGTCTCCTGGTTGGCCTTCACCAGCTTCTTCAGCACCCCCAGCACTCGCTCGTCGGTCGGCTCGTCGCCGCTGCGCGTTACCTCGCCGACGGCCGTGCGCAGCACCTCTTTCTCCAGCGTCTGGCCTGCCTTGATGGCTTGGAACATGCGTTGCTTGATCTGATCGATGAGCATTGGGCTTTCTTTCGTCTTTTGCTGGCGGGCGTGTGTCGAGCGCCCGCGTTCGAGGGGAGACGGGGGCGCCCGCGCCGGAGTGGATTGCCTCAGCGAGCGGGTCGGGAGTCGGGGATCGGGGAGACCTCGCGCGGCTCGCCGGACGCGGTGGGAGTCGGCAGGCGCAGCTTGAAGCGGGCACCCTTACCGGGCTCACCTTCACACTCGAGCGTTCCGCCTTGGTTGGCGACGAGCGCGCGCGCCGTCGTCAGCCCGAGCCCGATGCCGAGCGGCTTGCTGGTGATGAGCGGCTCGAACAGGAGCGCGATCTCCTCCTGCGAGATGCCGACGCCAGTGTCGGCGATGGTCAGCTCGACGGACTCTTCGTCGCGCCGTGAAGCGATCGTCAGGGTGCCTTGGCCGTCCATCGCCTCGCAGGCGTTGCGAATGACGTTGGCGATCGCATCCGCGACTTGCCCCGGATCGACATACACGCGCTCGCCGCCGAGCCGCTCGTCGATGCTGACGCCTTCCGGCACCGTCTCACGCCCGAGCACTGTCTCCACCAGCTCTTGCACGGCGATGCTGCGCTGCGCCGGCGGACGAATGCGTGAGTACGCGAGCAGGTCAGCGATGATGCGGTTGGCGACCCACACCTCTTCCTGTGCGATGTCGAGCGCCTGCTCCATGGCGGCCGTGGTTTGACCGCTGAGCTGTCGCCGTAGCACCGCCACCGCGTTCGAGATCGCACCGAGCGGATTGCGAATCTGGTGCGCGAGGCTTCCGGCCAGCTGCCCCAGCACGATCAGTCGCTCTTTCTTGAGCAGCTCGCTCTGCTGCTCGCGCAGCATGCGCACGCTCTCCTCGGCGTCGGGCATGTGCGCGGTCGAGCTGGGCGGCGCGCCGGGAGCTCCCCACTGGCGCAGGACATATTCGACGGCGTCGCTCGGCGAGCGCCGCACCGGCAGGTGCCAACCCGAGATACCGACGAGCGTCGACGGGTGGCTGGCGCGATCTTCGAAGAAGAGATCTTGCGCGTCGCGAAACACGCGCTCGTCTCGGATCTGTTCCAGCAGCGCCTGTTCGTGCGGCAGCAGATCGAAGTCCGTCTTTCCGATCAGCTCTGCCTTGGCACGCCCGAACGCGGAGCAGAATGCGGCGTTCGCCCACACGTAGCGCGACTGTCGATCGCGCAAGCACAGCGGCGTCGGCAAGCCATCGAGCATCGCCAGCGTGAGCGCCCCGTCCGCGAGAGCGCCGGATACGCCGCTCTCCTCCCCCACAGACTCCGCGTCCCGATCGTTCACGCCGCGAGCTTACGCGAATTGGTGGAAAGTTTCCGGGCTGCAGCGAAAGGGCGGCCCGAAAGTGTAGGTGCGCCGATTTTTGCCCGCGCTCAGCCTCGGGCTGAGGGCCGGCGCGGGCAGTTCGACAAGCGCGCCGCGACATCGAACGACGCCACCCGGCGTGTGTTGAAAACGCCACTCGACCGGGTAATAACCCCCCTCCGTGACAAGCAATCCGAAGGAACCGATCGATCTCGACCCGGCAGAGACGGGTGATTGGCTCGACTCGCTCGAGGCCGTGCTGGAGCATTCTGGCCCCGAACGGGTGGCGTTTCTGGTGAAGCGCCTGCTCGAGGCGGCCCAGCGCCAGGGGGCCCGTCCCGAGTTGCCCGTCGCTACCGACTACGTCAACACCATCACGGTCGACGAACAGCCCTCCTACCCGGGTGACCGCGAGATGGAAGGCCGCATCATCGGCATGATTCGCTGGAACGCGATGGCCATGGTGCAGCGAGGAAACTCGCGCTTCGACGGTCTCGGTGGCCACCTGTCGAGCTACGCATCGAGCGCCACGCTGTACGAAGTGGGCTTCAACCACTTCTTCAAGGGTAAAGATCTCGACGGCATCGGCGACGCCGTCTACTTCCAGGGTCACGCCTCGCCTGGCATCTACGCCCGCGCGTTCCTCGAGGGCCGCATCGAGCTCGATCGCGTCGACGCCTTCCGCCGCGAGGCGGCGCAGCCCGGGCTGCCTTCCTACCCGCATCCGCGCTTGATGCCCGAGTTCTGGGAGTACCCGACGGTGAGCATGGGCATCGGGCCCATCAACGCCATCTACCAGGCGCGCTTCAACCGCTACGTCCACAACCGCGGCATCAAAGACACGTCGAACTCGATGGTGTGGTGCTACATGGGCGACGGCGAGTGTGACGAGCCGGAGTCGCTCGGCCAGCTGCGCTTGGCGGCGCGCGAGGGCCTCGACAACCTCGTGTTCGTCATCAACTGTAACCTGCAGCGCCTCGACGGCCCGGTCTACGGGAACGGGAAGATCGTGCAGGAGCTCGAGGGCGTGTTCCGCGGCGCCGGCTGGAACGTCACCAAGGTCGTGTGGGCCAGCGAGTGGGACGGCCTGTTCGACAACGACACCGACGGGGTGCTCGTACGCCGCATGAACGAGGTCGTCGACGGCTCGTTCCAGAAGTACACGACCTCGCCCGGCGCCTACATGCGCGAGCACCTGTTCGGGACCGACCCGCGACTGCTCGAGCTCGTCTCGCACCTCGACGATGAGGCGCTCGTGAAGCTCCGCCGTGGCGGTCACGACGATCTGAAGGTGTACGCCGCATATCACCGCGCCGTTCACCAGAAGAACGGCAAGCCCACCGTCATCCTCGCGCACACTATCAAGGGCTGGCAGCTCGGTGAGGCGTTCGAGGGCTCGAACGGCACGCACCAGATGAAGAAGATGGCGGAAGAGCAGCTCAAGGTCTTCCGCGACCAGCTGAAGCTGCCGGTGCCCGACGACAAGCTCAAGGAGGCGCCGTTCTATCACCCCGGCATGGACAGCCCCGAGGTGAAGTACATGCTCGAGCACCGCCGCAAGCTCGGGGGCAGCCTGCCCAAGCGGCGCGGCAAGAGCGCGACCAAGGTCACGCTCCCGAACGCGAAGTTCTACGAAGAGTTCCGCGCGGGGATGAAGAAGGGCGAGGCGAGCACCACGATGGTGTTCTCGCGCCTGCTCTCGAAGCTCTTGCGTGACGAGCACATCGGCAAGCGCGTGGTGCCTATCGTTCCCGACGAGGCGCGCACCTTCGGCATGGACGCGCTGTTCAGCCAGGTGGGCATCTACTCTTCCAAGGGCCAGCTCTACGAGCCCGTCGACAAGGGCCGCTTGCTCTATTACCGCGAGGCCAAGGACGGACAGGTGCTCGAAGAGGGCATCAACGAGGCGGGCTCTACGGCGTCGCTGACGGCGGCGGCCACCGCCTACGCGAACATCGGCGAGACGATGATCCCGTTCTACATCTTCTACTCGATGTTCGGCTTCCAGCGCACGGGCGACCAGTTCTGGGCGCTGCAAGACTCGATGGGGCGCGGCTTCGTGCTCGGCGGCACCGCGGGGAGAACCACGCTCAACGGCGAAGGCCTGCAGCACGAAGACGGCCACAGCCATCTCCTCGCGGCCACGTATCCCGCCGTCGTCGCCTACGACATCTCCTTCGCGTACGAGCTCGCGACCGTCATCCAGGACGGCCTGCGCCGCATGATCGAGAAGGAAGAGAACATCTACTATTACATCACGCTGCAGAACGAGAACTACCCGATGCCGGCGCTCCCGGCCGAGGGTGAAGCAGCGACCGCCAAGGTGCTGGATGGCATCGTGCGCGGCATCTACAAGTACTCGTCGAGCCCCAAGCCCGGCAAGCACACGGTCCAGCTCTTCGGCAGCGGGTGCATCATCTTGCAGGTGCTGCGCGCGCAGGAGATCCTGGCCGAGCGCTACGGCGTCGCCGCCGACGTCTGGGCCGTCACGAGCTACCAGCAGCTGCGCCGCGACGCGCTCGCTGCCGAGCGCTACAACCGCCTCCACCCCGAGGCCGAGAAGCAGGTGCCGTACATCACGCAGACGCTCTCGGGCGTGAAGGGCCCCTTCATCGCCGCGAGCGACTACATGACGCTCGTGCAAGACCAGGTGAGCCGCTGGATCCCGGGTCGCTACGTCGCGCTCGGCACCGACGGCTTCGGCATGAGCGACACGCGCGAAGCGCTGCGCCGCCACTTCGAGGTGGACGGCGAGTGCATCGCAGTGGCGGCCCTCGCCGCCCTGCACGCCGAGGGCGCCATCGACGCGAAGACCCTCGCCAAGGCCATCAAGGACCTCGGAGTCGACCCGAACAAGGTCTACTCTGCTGATGCCTGAGCCGCGAGCGGCTCCGGGTGCTGATGCCTGAGCCGCGCTCGTCGCCCACGCGGAGTGATATTTCGAGCCAACGGTGAGAGCGCGACCCGATGTGGGTCGCGGTTTCACCACGCCCGAGCGGATCTCAGGGCGCTTGGCTGTCGGGCACGACGCGCGGGTCGACCTTGCCGCCGAGCTCGACCAGCTCCTTGAGTCGCTCGAGCCCCGCGTTCATGTGGCGGCTCAGGCGCTTCTGAAACAGATCGAGAAACAGCCCGCCGATGATGGGCGGCAGCTGCCCCTCGTCCTTCCAGATCACCTCGGTCACCCCGGGGCGCGCGACGTAGGTCACCTCCGCCCGCGAGGGCTCGCCGCCGCTCGTGCGGTTCTCGAACCACACGCCGAGCTCTGGCTCGCTCCGGATGATGTGCACCTCACCCGAGGTGGGGTTTTCGCCGCCGCGGCCATACCAGGTGAGTCGAGCGCCCGCCCCCGTGCTCGGAGCACTGAGCTGGTTCTTCGGCGCCAGATCGGCTTGATTCCACTGAGCCCACTGGGGCCAGTGGCGCAGATCGCTGACCCAGCCGTGGATCGCGGCCGGCGGCGCGTTGATCATCACCGACTCCTGCACGTGCCATCGGCGCGGCAGCAACGCGCCGAGGCCCGCGAGCAGCAGGCCGGTGAGCGCGAGCACTCCGATGACGATCTGGGCAACGCGGGTGATCGGCGCTGTCATGTCTGGACCAGGCTCTTGGCGATGCGGCGATGCGCCGCCGGCATGGGGAGCGCACCGAGTGCGTCCGGATCGTGCCAGCGGACCTCGGCGTACTCGATGGCACGGGCGCGGCCGCCGAGCGCTTCGCAAGCAAACACGTCGATGTCGATGCGAAAGCGGGTGACCTGGTGTCGCACGCCGAGCAAGCGCGCGCCGGCGGAGATGCGCACGCCGGTCGCGCGCTCGACGCTGGCCTCGAGCACGGCGCTCGGGTCGGCGTCGCTCGCGACCCTCACGTCGGGGAACTGCCACATTCCCGCCCAGCGCGCCGCGTCGGCGGGAGCGCGCACCACGAGCACTCGGCGCTGGCGGCGCACCACCGCGAGCGCGCGCTGCTCGTGGGTGATGGTGGGGCGCGGGCTCGCCTCGGGGTACTCGAGCACGCGATCTTCGGCGAGCGCCCGGCAGTGCTCGCGCACGGGGCAACCCGCGCAGGCCGGGGCGCGCGGTGTGCAGACCGTGGCGCCGAGCTCCATCAGCGCCTGATTGAACTCGCCGGCTCGTCCCTTGGGCAGCAGCTCGCGCGCGAGCTCCCAGAGGCGCGCCGCGAGCGGCGCTCGCTTCGGATCGCCTCGCAGACCGAACAATCGCGTCAGGACGCGCACGATGTTGCCGTCGATCGCCGGTTCGTCGGCGGCGAACGCGATGCTCGCGATGGCGCCTGCCGAGTAGCGGCCGATGCCGGGGAGCTCGAGCAGCTCGGCCACCGAAACCGGCAGCTGCCCCCCATGCCGTTCGACGACGTGCTGCGCCGCGCGCTGCAGGTTTCGCGCGCGGGAGTAGTAGCCGAGCCCCTCCCACGCGCGCAGCACGTCTTCCGTGTCGGCGCCAGCGAGCGCCGCCACATCGGGAAAGCGGCGCAGCCAGCGCTCGTAGTAACCGATCACGGTCGCTACCTGCGTCTGCTGCAGCATCACCTCGCTCACCCAGATACAATAAGGGTCGCGCGTGGCGCGCCAGGGGAGGGGACGCCGCTGCGCGGCATACCACGCCAGGAGCGAGCGAGTTACGGCCGCGCGCCGCTTTGCCTCGATAGAGGAGGGAGGGTTTTTCTCCTCGGGCGCGGTGTAAGGTGAAGTGTGGCGCGCGCTCGTCATGATTTCGACAGCCCACGCTTATCTCGACAAGACCTTTACCGTGAAGTGCCTTCGAGCGTGCAGGACGCATGGGCGACGCGCGCGCGTGAGGGCGACCTCGAGCGCGCTCGGTCGCCAGGGGCCCCCACGAACCGCCGTGCTCGGGGGCAGGAGTTCGAGCAGCGCTGCTCGTCTGAGCCTATTTCTTCGCTGAATGGGCCTTCGCGCGGGGGTTTTCGAGCAAACTCCCGCGAGCTTTGTGGATCGCGCGGGTTGGGGCGGCTGCGCGCTCATGAGAGGTTCCACGCTCGGCCCGAATTCTTTGAATGCCCGGTCGTTCCGTGCCATCCTCTACTCGGACTTATGCCCCAGCCTCGTTCCCTATCGCTGGAGCTGGTTCGCACGGACGGTTGGTTCGATCGGGTCGGGCAAACCGTCTCCAGTTTCCAGGCCCTGTGTGACATCCTGGGCGAGCGCTTCTTCGCGTTCTCGCTGATCACGGGCGTGCGCATCACGGCGCTCACGGTCGATCGACGCCACCCCGAGAACACGCTGGTCGATTTCACCGTCGGCGGCACCGACGGCGAAGCCTCCGAGCGCCTGCCGCTGGCCGATTTTCAGCGGCGCCTGGTCTCGGCGCTACTGCTCGAGGCACAACACGGGCCCGCGCCGCAGCGCGAGCAAGACGCCGAGGCCATTCAGCACTTCATCGGCCCGCAGTACCTCCTGCTCGCTCCTCTCTACGGGCTGACGCTGACTGAGCTGCGCTTCGAGAACGGCGAGCCGGCGCTCAAGTATGAGCACGACGACGTCGAGCACGAGGTCGGGCTCGACGAGTTTCGAGGCAGCCTGCGTGAGCGCGTGCGCGCCGAGCTCAGCCAGGTGGCGCGCCAGGAGAGTCGCAACGCGATCGACCTGAGCCACGTGGCGCAAGCTGACGCATTGTTTGCCAAGCGCGACTATTCCGGCGTGAAGGAGCTGCTCGGCACGTGGCCCGCCGCGCTCACCATCTTCCTGCGGACGCCGGAAGCGCAGGCGCTCCAGGCGGAGACGCGGGGAACGCTCGCGCACGCCCTCGGGCTGCTCGGTTCGGCGTGCTCGGCCCTCGGCGATGCTTCGCAGGCGGAAGAAGTGTTGCGGCTGGCGGTCCAGTATGCGGGTGATTCTCCCATTGCCGCGCAGATCTACGAACGCCTGGGTTCGGCACTGCTCGCCGAACGGCGTCCGGGCGAGGCGATCGGTCCGTTGCGACGAGCGGCGATGCTCGGCGCGAACACCGTCTGGCCTCGGCTCTCCGAGGCGTTTCTCGAGCGGGGCCGCTTTCTCGCCGCGCTCGGCGCGGTGGAAGAGGCCCGCCGCTCCGGGGTGGATGACGCAGCGCTCGCAGACGTGCGCCGGCGAGTCGAGGAGCGTTTCGGGACACTGCTCGGGCCCTGGCAGAACCTTGTCGCGAAGAATTCCGCGTGAGTGCGGGTGAGAGCGCCGACGATGCCGGCGCTGGAAGGAACGCCGGCTCGTCGCGTATTTTGTAGCGCTGGGGTCGGGCGTGCCGCGGGGCGGCGTCACGAAACGTGGGCTGCTGCGCCCTGGGTGGCGCCTCGAGCGTTTCGCGTGCCGGCTGTCGAAACCCGCGCGATACCGGGTGATTTCGAGCTGCGACGCCCACAAAACGGCCGGGCGCTGGGCGGATTGACAGGTTCCGGCCAAGGCACTATCAAGCGCGTGAAACAGCGGCGCTTTTTGCTCGAGGTGCAGCTTCGGTATTCCCTCACGGGGCCGGCCCCATCAGGCCAATCACCGGAGATCTGACGCGGAGAGCAGGGCGGCAAAGCCACAGATCAAACCTCGCGATCGAATCATGTTCGAGCTTTATTTTCCCATGTTCGTGATGTTCGGGGTCGCCCTGGTCATCTGCGGCGGAATGTACGCCGCGGGCAGCCTGCTCGGCCCGAAGAACCCCACTCCAGACAAAGTGATGCCGTTCGAGTGCGGTAACGACACCGAGGGTGCCGGCCAAACGAAGATGAGCGTGAAGTTCTATCTGACGGCCATCTTGTTCGTGGTGTTCGATATCGAGGTAGTCTTCATGTACCCCTGGGCGACGTTGTTCAAAGGCCTGGGGTGGACGGGTTTCGTGACGATGCTGGGCTTCATCGGGTCGCTCCTCATCGCGCTCGTGTATTGCTGGAAGAAAGGAGCCCTCGAATGGGAGAGCTGACACCGAGATCGGGCAAGACCACCCGTGTGATGGAGCCTGCGCTGGTCGACGGCTTCGCCACCACGCGCCTGCAAGACCTGCTCGCCTGGGCCCAGAAGTATTCGCTGTTCATGTGCCCCTTCGTGACCGCGTGCTGCGGCATGGAGTTCATGGGGGTCACGAGCCCGCGGTACGACCTGTCGCGCTTCGGCGCGGAGGTGCCCCGGTTCTCGCCACGGCAGAGCGACCTGCTCTGGGTGGTGGGCACGATCACGCAGCGCCAGGCGCCCGTGCTCAAGCGCATCTACGAGCAGATGGCGGAGCCGAAATGGGTGATGGCGTTTGGCACTTGCGCGTCGTGCGGAGGCTTTTACGACAACTACGCGACCGTCGCCGGCATCGACAAGATCGTGCCCTGCGACGTGTACATTCCGGGCTGTCCGCCTCGCCCCGAAGGCGTGCTCGACGGTCTCATGCTGCTGATGGACAAGATCGCCCGCGGCGACAAGCGCCCCGCGGTGGTCAAGCCTCGTGTCGACCCCGTGGACCTTCCTACCCACGGCTTGGTCCAGCTCGCGAAGAAGCGCGACTCGGTCGCTTGAGTGCCCCTCGGAGTGCCCCCTCGGAGTGCCCCTTTCGGGCGCGCCCTCTCCCGTTTCGACGCGCGGGCGATGTGCGCCGCTTCGCGTTCGCGTGGGGCATCGCTCGCGTCGCTCCCCACTGACCTCTCGAGTTCAGCCGCCTAGAGTCCCTCCTCGAGCCACGGCCACGCGGCTCTCCTTCACACCGGTTCACCAACCATGGCCCAACGCCTCGTCGACCTCCTCAAGAATCAGTTCGCTCTCGCCGTGCTCGAGACGCACGCCCAGCATGGCGACGAGACGGTCGTCCTCGATCCCGGCAGCTGGCATGAGGTCTGCCGATTCCTGCGCGATGCGCCGCCGGCGCAGATGAACATGCTCACCGACCTGACGGCGGTCGACTTTCCCGATCGCGATCCGCGATTCGAGGTGGTCGCACACCTCTACTCGTTGAACCACGGCCACCGGCTGCGCGTGAAGACGCGAGTGGGCGACCAGAACGGCGAAGGCGCCGCGGTCGACTCGCTCTCCGATCTGTGGGGCAGTGCCAACTGGATGGAGCGCGAGTGCTGGGACATGTTCGGCATCCAGTTCGTCGGGCACCCCGACCTGCGGCGCATCCTGATGTACCCAGAGTTCATCGGGCACCCGCTGCGGAAGGACTACCCGGCCGAGCGCATTCAGCCGCTCGTGCCGTACCGCGAGAACATCAACAACGATAAGATCGCTCCCTTCGGCAGGTATGAGGGCATGCCCTTCGGGCGCCAGACGCACCAGGCCGTGATCACGGACGGCAGCGATCCGGAGCTCTTCCCGGAGTCGCTCGAACCGAAGCCGGCGCGGCCGGCGCATTGATGTGGAAGCGCCGACGCTCCCCGCATCGAGACAGCCGCCGCTAGAGCCATTTATCAACGACAAGGCCACGCACAGCCCAGAAGTCTAGGGGCACCTGCCCAGAAGCAAGGCGCAGCCGCATGGAAACACCTGATCTAGATCTCGATCGTTCGGAGATGTCGCTCGACGCCGAGCCGATGCTCATCAACGTCGGCCCCGCCCACCCGGCGATGCACGGCACCGTCCGCTGCGTCATGGAGCTCAGCGGTGAGGTGATCGAGAAGGTCGACGTGCAGGTCGGCTACCTGCACCGCGGCTTCGAGAAGATGTGCGAGCGCGGCACGTGGTCGCAGGTCTACCCGTACGTCGATCGTTGCAACTACGTCTCGCCGATGCTGAACAACGTCGGCTTCTCGCAGGCCTGCGAGAAAATGCTCGGCATCGAGGTCACCCCGCGCTGCGCTTATTATCGCATCGCGCTCGGCGAGCTGGCCCGGATGTCCGATCACCTGACGTGCGACGGCGCGATGGCGATGGAGCTCGGCGCGTTCACCCCGTTCCTCTGGATGATCAAGGGGCGCGAGATGATCTGGGACCTGATGGAGGAGGAGACGGGCGCGCGGCTGACACACAGCTTCGGCCGCGTCGGCGGCATGGCCTCGCCGCCCACTGACGGGTTCAAAGAGAACGCGCGCGCGGTGATCAAGCAGATCCTCTCGATCGTCGAGGAGTCCGAGCGGCTCCTCTTTGGCAACCGCATCTTCCTCGACCGCCTGCAGCAGGTCGGGAAGATCAGCACGGAAGACGCCATCTCGCTCGGGTGGACCGGCCCTTGCCTCCGCGCCTGCGGCGTGCCGTACGACGTGCGCAAGGCCCATCCCTACGGGCGCTACGACGAGATGGATTTCGAAGTGCCGGTGGGCTCGGAGGGCGACTGCTACGACCGCTTCGTGGTGCGACTCGAGGAGATGAAGCAGAGCGCGCGCATCGTCGAGCAGGCGCTCGCCAAACTGCCGAGCTCGGGCCCCATCAGCGTCGACGATCCGCGTGTGGTGCTGCCCCCCAAGAGTGAGGTCTACACGACCATCGAAGGCACGATCCGGCACTTCAAGGTCATCATGGAAGGCCTCAAGATTCCCGCCGGTGAAGTCTATTCCTACAGTGAAGGCGGCAATGGTGAGCTCGGCTTTTACCTGGTCAGCGATGGCAGCGGCACCCCTTACCGAGTGCGGATCCGTCCGCCGTGCTTCCTCATCACGGGCGGGCTCGAGCGGGTGATCACCGGCTCGATGGTGTCGGACGTGGTGCCGTGCTTCGGCTCGCTCAACATGATCGGTGGAGAGTGCGACCGCTGACGGCCACTGTTCTCGTTCTCCGCGGGCGCCCCAACCCGCGGCCTTTTCTTTTCCGCGGGCGACCCAACCCGCAGCCTGTTCTTGTTTTCCACGGGCGCCCCAACCCGCGGGACTTCGGGAGACTTCGAGATGCCGACGTTCAAGATTGATGGTCGAGAGATTCCCTTCGAGAAGGGCGAGACGGTCATCCAGGCCGCTCACCGCGCGGGCATCGACATTCCGCACTACTGCTGGCACCCAGGCCTCTCCGTGGCGGCCAACTGCCGCATGTGCCTGGTCGAGGTGATGCCGCCGCCGGGGCGCCCGGCGATGATGCTCAACGTGCTCGCGTACGACGCGCAGACGGGCCACTACGTGGACCAGCAGAAGCCGAAGCTCCAGCCTGCCTGCCAGCAGATGGTGACGGAGGGGCTCGAGATCAAGAGCGAGTCGAGCCCGCACGTCGAGAAGGCGCGGTCGGCGGTCCAGGAGTTTCTGCTCCTGAACCACCCCGTCGACTGCCCGATCTGCGATCAGGCCGGCGAGTGCCGCCTGCAAGACTACTGGCTCGAGCACCAGGGAACCTCGAAGCGAATGCGCGACGAGCCCGTGCACAAGCCCAAGGCCGAGGTCTTCGGTCCGACCATCGTATACGACGCGGAGCGCTGCATCGTCTGCACGCGCTGCGTGCGCTTCTCCGAAGAGGTCGCGCTGGATCCTGTGCTCAGCGTGCGCGAGCGGGGCAACGTGAACGAGATCGTCGTGTCGCCGGGCCGCGAACTCGATCACGACTACACGTTGATGACCGAGCACGTGTGCCCGGTCGGCGCGCTCACCTCGAAAGACTTCCGCTTCAAGGCGCGCGTGTGGTTTCTGCGCAGCGTTCGCGGCGTCTGCCAGGAATGCGCGAACGGCTGCAACGCTTACATCGACTATGACCCGCGCAACAACACGGTGTACCGGCACCGCCCGCGCGAGAACATGGAAGTCAACAAGTACTGGATGTGTGACCAGGGCATGCTCGACTACCGCCGCGTGCATGAGGATCGGCTCCTCGAGCCGAAGATCGGGCGGGAGACGGTCAAGGTCGGCACGGCGCTCGATCGAGCGGCAGAGCTCCTGCGAGGCGTCGAGCCGAACAAGCTCGCGGTGCTGCTCAGCGGGCAGCACTCGCTGGAAGACAACTTCGCGCTGCTCGAGCTCGCTCAGAAGCAACTCGGTGTGACGCAGGTGTTTGCGACAGGGCGTCCGCCGGGCAAGGGCGACAAGATCCTGAAGCACACCGACAAGAACTCCAACACGGCCGGTGTCCTCGCCCTGCTCGCACCGAAGAAGCCGCTCAACTTCGCGGCGCTCGCGAGCGCGATCCAGTCGGGTTCGGTCACGCACCTGCTGGCGATCGGCAGCGGCATCGAAGATGCGACGCTCGCGCCGGTGCTCGGCAAGCTGAAGGCGCTGGTGGTGATAGGCACCTGGAACGGTCCGCTCTCGCAGGCCGCTCACGTCGCGCTGCCCGCCTCGAGCTGGGCCGAGACCGACGGTCTGTTCATCAACGCCAAGGGCATGACGCAGGAGAGCGAGCAGGCGATCCAGCCGCTCGGGCAGTCGCGGCCGGCATGGAAGCTGTCTGCCGCCATCGGCGTGCGCCTGGGGGCCCCCGTGCCCTTCCGTAGCCTCGAAGAGCTGCAGCGCGCTCTCGGGGGGCGGCGCCAGCCCGAAGTCGAAGCGTCCCCTCACTTCTGGAGCCGCACAGTGACGGAAATCATCCTCTCGATCGTCCGCGCCGTCTTCGTCGTCATGTTCGGCATGAACGTGGCGGTCATCTGCACCTGGGTCGACCGGCGGCAAGGGGCCATGATTCAAGATCGCGTCGGGCCCGATCGCGCCGTGATCTGGCTGCCGACATGGCTCGCTCGGCCGCTGGTGCTCGTGCCCGCGCTCGGCGCCGCCGCGGCCGTGATGGCGCTCGCTTTCCTCGACAAGCAGGTGCGGGGCGAAGCGCCCGCATCGATGGCGCGCGCCATCGTCTTCAGCCAGCTCGCCGTCTTCATGACGTGGGCCACCTTGGCGGGAGCCGCCGCGCACGTTCAGCGTCGCGGAGCAGAGTCGTCGCTCGACCACGCGCTCGTATCACTCGGTGCGCCGCGTCAGATCGCGGTGGCCGGAGTGCTCGCTCAGGTCGGGCTGCTCGTGGCGATGTCGCTCGTGAGTCAGTCGCGCCTCGGGGATGTCGTTGCGGGCGCCGCCTACGGCGGTGGCGTGCTGATGCTCGCGGCAGCGATGCTGGCCGGTGCGGCCTTCGCCGCCCTCAACATGAAGGGAGAGCGGGTCGGTCTGCGCTTGCTCGGTCTGCTGCACCCGGCCGCCGACGGTCTGAAGACGGCGTTCAAGGAAGACATCATCCCGCTCGGGGTCGATCGGCTGATGTACGGCCTCGCTCCCTGGCTGGCGTTCTTCCCGGCGCTCGTCGTGCTCGGCGTGATCCCGTTCAGCGACACGTTGTGCTTCGGAAAAACGGAGACCGGTGGCCTCGATTTGACGGCCATTCAGATGAGCGTGTCGGCCGAGAGCGTGTGCCCCGAGGCGGGGTTCAGGATCCAGGTCGCCGATTTGAACGTCGGCATCCTGTACTTCTTCGCCATCGCCGGAACCGGGATCGTCGGCTCGGCGCTCGCGGGCTGGGCCAGCGACAACAAGTACAGCTTGCTCGGTGGCCTGCGCGCCGCGAGCCAGATGGTCTCCTACGAGGTCACGCTGGGCTTGACGCTGGTCGGCGCCATGATGGTGTACGGCACGTTGCAGGTAGACGACATGGTCGTCTGGCAGCGGGACAACACCTGGGGCATTTTCGCCCAGCCCCTCGGCTTTATCCTCTTCTTCACCGCGGCCGTCGCCGAGTCGAAGCGCATCCCGTTCGACATCCCCGAGGGGGAGAGCGAGGTGGTCGCGGGTTACTTCACCGAATACTGCGGGATGAAGTTCGCGATGTTCATGTTTGCCGAATACATCGCCATGGTCTCGGCTGCCGCGGTGATGGCCGCGCTGTTCCTGGGCGGCTGGGACGTGCCGTTCCTCCAGCGCGACGGCCTCCACGTCGCGATCGGTGACACCGTGCTCTGGTCTCAGCAGCTCGCTCACCCGATCGTCATCGCGATCGGCTTCCTCGCGTTCATTCTCAAGACGTTGTTCCTGTGCTGGCTGCAGCTCAGCATCCGGTGGACGCTGCCGCGCTTCCGCTACGATCAGGTGATGAAGCTCGGTTGGCGGGTTCTGTTGCCGCTCTCGCTGGGCAACGTACTGGTCACGGGGCTGTTCATCCTCGTGGCGAACTCCGGGAGTGACTCGCTGAAGCACGCCCTCGACGTCACGGCCGACCTCACCAAGGCCTTGCTCGCGGCGGGCGGTCTGTTCGCGTTCGCCGCCTCGGTGGTGTTCTTGCTCAGCCCGCCGCGCCACCAGCGACTGATCGCCAGCACGTCGGCCCGCTTCGCAGCCGCAGCCGGCGGCACCCACAAAGCCCAGATGGGGGCCTGAGAGCAGGCCCCGCGACAGCCACTCCGCTCGCCGTTAGCATTCAGAACGCCTCGAGGATTATCCCATGGACAACACCAAGCCCCTCGGTCCCCGCAAAGTGGTCGGCAAGGTGGTCGATCGCCCCAAGAAGTCGGTCGGCGTGCAGACGTACATCCCCGAGATCGCGAAGGGTCTCGGCATCACGATGTCGCACTTCTTCAAGAACACGAAGGAGATGGCGCTCGGTCAGCGCAACGATCCGGTGCTCGAGGCCGTCAGCGACGGCGTCAACACGCTGAGCTATCCCGAGCAGCGCCGCCCGTATCCGGAGAGGTTCCGCGGCGTGCATCGCCTGACACAGCGCCCGAGCGGCGACCCCCAGTGCGTGGCCTGCTTGTGCTGCTCGACCGCTTGCCCCGCGCAGTGCATCCACATCGTGCCGGCCGAATATCCCGTCGGCGATCCGCGCCGCGGCTACGAGCGTTATCCGGCGGAGTTCGTGATCGACGAGCTGCGCTGCGTGTTCTGCGGGTTCTGCGTCGAAGCGTGCCCGGTCGACGCCATCCGCATGGACACCGGCCTGCATCCCGCGCCGTACGACTCGCGCGAGCAGTTCATTTTCAAGAAGGACCTGCTGCTCCAGTTCCGCGGCCGCGACGGCTCGCAGGAGAGCTCGAACCCCCGTCACGAGCCGGGCGATCCGACGCACCCCGGTATCACCCGCAAGCAGGCGCACCACTGAAGGTGCGCCTCGATCGTTCAATCGGCTCCGCCTCAAACGTCCGGATGCTGCGGTGACTCAATATGAGGTCGTGATTGGGCTGGAGGTCCACGCCCAGCTGCTCACGAAGACCAAGCTGTTCTGCTCCTGCTCGACCGAGGTCGGGTCGCAGCCCAACCAGCACGTGTGCCCCGTGTGCCTGGGTTTGCCTGGGGCCCTGCCGGTCGGCAACCGGCAGGCGATCGAGCTCGGTGTGCGCGCGGCGCTGGCGCTGGGCTGTACGATCCAGCGTGAGAGCATCTTCGCCCGCAAGAACTACTTCTATCCCGATCTGCCGAAGGGCTACCAGATCAGCCAGTTCGAGCGACCCTTCTCCACCGACGGTCGGCTAGAGATCGACGTGGACGGGGTGCGTCGCGTGGCGCACATCCAGCGCGTGCACCTCGAGGAAGACGCCGGCAAGAACGTGCACGGGGTAGGGGGGGACTCGCTGGTCGATCTCAACCGCGCCGGCACGCCGTTGATCGAGATCGTCGGTGCGCCCGACCTTCGCTCGAGCGCCGAGGCCGCGGCGTACCTGCGCGCTCTGCGCGACATCCTGATGTTTGTCGGCGCGAACGACGGAAACCTGGAGGAGGGGAGCTTTCGATGCGACGCGAACGTCTCGATCCGTCCGCTCGGGTCGAGCACGCTGGGCACGCGCACCGAGCTCAAGAACATCAACTCGTTCCGCTTCGTGCAGCGGGCGATCGACTCCGAGGTCGCCCGCCAGATCGCGATCGTCGAGGAGGGCGGGCGGGTCGAGCAGCAGACGCGCTCGTTCGATCCCGACAGTGGGCAGACGCGGCCGCTCCGATCCAAGGCCGACGCGCACGACTATCGCTACTTCCCCGAGCCCGATCTGCCACCCCTGGTGCTCGACGAGGCGCTGGTGAGCGCGCAGCGAAGCGCGGTCGGCGAGCTTCCGACCGCGATACGGGCGCGCTGGGCGAGCGAGCTCGGGCTCTCGGCGGGGGCAGCCGCGACGCTGACCCAGCACCCGGCGTATGCTCGGTTCTTTCACGCGGTCTGCGCGCTCTATCCGCACCCGGTGAAGGCGGCTAACTGGATTCAGACCGAGGTGCTGCGCGACACGACGAGCCACGGGCTCACGGCCAGGTTCCCGGTGAGCCCCGAGCAGGTTGCGGAGCTGCTCGGTCTGGTCGAGGCGGGCAAGATCAGCGGCGCGCAGGCCAAGAAGGTGTACGCGCGCCTGGTCGGCAGCGAGCGCTCGGCCGCTGCGGTGGTCGCGGAGCTCGGCATGAGCGTCGTCTCCGATGACGCCGCGCTGCGCCCGATCGTCCAGCGAGTGATCGACGAGAACTCCAAGACGGTGGCCCAGTACCGCGCCGGCAAGGCGGGGCTGCTCGGCTTTTTCGTCGGTCAGGTCATGAAGCAGACGCAGGGGCGAGCCAACCCCCAGCTAACGAGCCAGCTGCTCACCGAGCTGCTGGGGCCGCCGGGAGCGAACTGACATGCACTTGCCGCACCCGGAGCCGCTGAGTGGCGAGAGCTACTCGGCAGTCGAGCTCGCCCCCGACGCCGGGCACGTGATCATGCTCGAGCAGCGCGACCTGCCGGAGCGCGAGCACTATCACGAGCTCCGCAGCGTCGAAGAGGTCGCCGAGGCCATCACCGCGATGGTGGTGCGCGGTGCGCCCGCGATCGGCATCAGCGCCGCCTATGGCCTGGTCCTGGCGGCGGGAGGTGCAGCTCCGGGGTCTGTTTTCGACGCCCTCGAGCGCGCCGCCGTGCGCCTGAAAGGCACGCGTCCGACGGCGGTGAACCTGAGCTGGGCGGTCGATCGCATGCTGGCGCGAGCGCGCAGCGTCGGCGCGTCCGGGGTGCGCGATGCGCTGGTCGAGGAGGCGCGCGCCATCCATCGGGAAGACGTCGCGTCCTGCCGGCGAATGGGCACCCTCGGCGCCGCCAGCGTTCCCGACGGCGCAACCATCCTCACCCACTGCAACGCAGGCGCGCTCGCGACCGGCGGCTACGGAACGGCCCTGGGCGTGATCCGGGCCGCGCGCGACGCCGGCAAGCGGGTGCGGGTGTTCGCCGACGAGACGCGGCCCTACCTCCAGGGCGCGCGGCTCACGGCCTGGGAGCTCGTGAAGAGCGGCATCGAGGTGACGGTGATCTGCGACAACAGCGCCGCCTACTGGTTCGGCCGCGGCGCGATCGATCTGACCGTGGTCGGCGCCGACCGCATCGCGAAGAACGGTGACGTCGCCAACAAGATCGGCACGTACGGTGTGGCGTGCCTGTCCCGCTTGCACGACCGCCCGTTCTTCGTGGCAGCGCCATGGTCGACCTTTGACCTCTCCTGCGATTCGGGCCGTGAGATACCGATCGAGCAACGCGACGCGCGAGAAATCACTGAATTTGCTCGGGCCGGTCAGCGGCATCGGCTGGTGCCGGAGGGGGCTCTCGTGCAAAACCCAGCGTTCGATGTTACACCTGCAGCCTACGTGACCAGTCTGTTCACAGAGCGCGGCGTTATCTCGCCGGTGTCGACCGCGACGATCGCGCGGCTCAACGAAAGAGGAGCCAGCGAGGGCGGAGCCGGCGGGAGGTCGGAGTGACGCTCGACGCCGAGTCCGACGCTCGCGGCGACGAGCATCGCTCGGGCGATGGCGCGCCGCCCGGCGATGGGAACGGCGGAGCCCTCTCGGGGGCGGGGGCGAGCCCCAACCGCGGCAAGCCGCAGTGGCTGAAGGTTCGCGCGCCTGGCGGCGCGGAATACCGGCGACTCAAGGAGACGCTGCGCAAGCTCGATCTGCACACGGTCTGCGAAGAGGCACGTTGCCCCAACGTCGGCGAGTGCTGGTCGGCGGGTACCGCCACGGTGATGATCCTGGGCGACACGTGCACGAGAGGTTGTCGCTTCTGCGCCGTGAAGACGGGTAATCCGCGCGGCGGCGTCGATCCGCGCGAGCCCGAGCACGTGGCTCGCGCGCTCGCGGAGCTCGAGCTCAAATACGCGGTGCTCACCATGGTCGATCGGGACGACCTGCTCGACGGCGGCGCCGAGCACGTGGCGCTCACCGTACAGGCGCTCAAGCGCCGGCGCCCCAGCATGCTGGTGGAGACGCTCGTGGGTGATTTTCGAGGCAACCACGCCGCGATCGACACCGTCGTCGAGGCGCGCCCCGACGTGTTCGCCCACAACCTCGAGGTCACGCGGGCGCTCACGCCCACGATCCGCGACGCGCGCTGCAGCTACGACCGTAGCCTGGACGTGCTGCTGCACGCCAAGCGCCGCGCTCCGGAGCGCCTGACGAAGAGCTCGCTGATGGTCGGGTTGGGGGAGAGCAGCGATGAGGTGCTCGAGGCAATGCGCGACCTGCGCGCCGCCGAGGTCGACGTCGTCACGCTCGGGCAATACCTACGGCCAACGGCGAAGCACGCTGCGGTGGAGCGCTACGTGACGCCGGAAGAGTTCGCGATGTATGAGCGCGAGGGCCAGAAGATGGGCTTCCAGTACGTCGCCTCGGGGCCTCTCGTGCGTTCGAGCTATCACGCCGCCGAGGCCTTCGTGGCCGCCGCGGTGAGCTCCAGCACCCCGGTGTTTGCAGCTCCAGCGCCGCCCGGCGGTGCTCCGAACGCGGAAAGCAGTCACGCTGATCGTCCGGGTGTTCAGTCGCGTGGTGTCGGCACGGGTCAGTTGTTACGACCCGAAGCATTGATCCGCCGCTGACGCGTGATTTTAGCCGCGAGCGGTCGCCCATCGAGCGTTCCAGCGTGGTGCGTCGAGGGCGGTCGATGCCAGGAGCCGCGTGTCTTGCGCGGTCTCGAGCGGTTACGCCGACGAGCGGCGCCGATGCCGTCCGCCACCGCCGCGCCTCGTCTTCGGCATGCGAAGCGAGCTTCGCAGGCTGTTCGGGATGGTGCTTCGAGGTAAGCGCGGCTCGCACCGAGTGCGCGGGCCCGCGATTCGTCGGCTCGGGGATTGTGGGTTGGCTCCGTGACAACTACGGTTAGAGTCGATGCACGGCGCGACCAACAAAGTCATTCGGGCGCTGGGTGATGACGGGACGCTTTCGTCGGAGCACGATCCAAAGATCGGCTGGGACGACCTGCGTTTCATCTACCGGCACATGGTGGAGACGCGGCTGCTCGACGAACGCTTGACGGCGCTGCAGCGGCAGGGGCGAATCGGCTTTCACGTCGGGTGTCTCGGGGAAGAAGCCGCGATCATCGGCTCCGCGTTCGCGATGCGCAAGCAAGACTGGCTATTCCCTTGCTATCGCGAGTTCGGCGCGGCGCTGATGCGCGGGCTGCCGTTCCAGCGCTTCATCGACAACATGTTCGGCAACGACAACGACGTCGTGCGCGGGCGCCAAATGCCCGACCACTACACGTGCCGGCGCGCGAATTTCATGAGCGTCAGCTCGCCCGTCGGCACGCAGATCACCCAGGGCGTGGGCTTTGCGTGGGCGGCCAAGCTGCGCAAAGACGACCTGGCGACGCTCATTTACTTCGGTGACGGGGCGACCAGCTCGACCGATTTCCACAGCGGAATCAACTTCGCGGGCGTGTTCAAGACGCCGAGCGTCTTGTTCTGCCGCAACAACGGCTGGGCCATCAGCGTGCCCACGGAGCGGCAGACGGCGTCGGAGACGTTCGCGCAGAAAGGGGCCGCCTACGGGGTGCCTGGCGTGCGCGTCGACGGCAATGACCTGTTCGCGGTCATCTCCGTCGTTCGCGCCGCGGTGGCCCGCGCCTCGCGCGGCGAGGGCCCGACCCTGATCGAGGCGCTCACCTACCGCATGGGCGGGCACTCGACGAACGACGATCCGAACGCCTATCGCGGCTCCGACGCGCTCCAGCCCTGGGCAGACCGCGACCCGTTGATGAGGGTGCGCCGCCACCTCGAGAAGCACGGCGAGTGGTCGGAGCGGCAAGAGGAAGAGCTCAAGCAGGGGCTCAACGAGCGCTATCGCGCCGCCGTGTCGGCCGCGGAGAGCACGCCCCGCCCGCGCCTCGAGTCGCTGTTCGAAGACGTCTACGAGCGTCCCACCTGGAACTTGATGGAACAGCGCGGCGAGGCCTTCTCCGTCGAACGCGTCGAGGGACACTGAACGATGCCGCAGATGAACATGGTCCAGGCCATCAACGATGCGCTGCGCCAAGAAATGCGCCGCGACGATCGGGTGGTGGTGCTGGGGGAGGACGTGGGCAAGGTCGGCGGCGTGTTCCGCGTCACCCAGCAGCTGTTCGACGAGTTTGGTGAAGACCGCGTGATCGACACGCCCCTCAGCGAGAACGGCATCATCGGCTGCGCCGTCGGCATGGCGCTCTACGGGCTGGTCCCGGTCCCGGAGATCCAGTTCGCGGACTTCATCTGGCCCGCGTACGACCAGATCGTCAACGAACTCGCAAAAATGAGATATCGGTCGGGCGGCGACCACACGGCCAAGATGGTGATCCGCGCGCCGGTCGGCGGCGGCATCCGCGGCGGCCACTACCACTCGCAGCACCCCGAGGCGCAGTTCATCCACGTGGCGGGGCTCAAGGTCGTGTGCCCGTCGAGCCCGAGCGACGCCAAGGGCCTCTTGATCTCGGCGATTCGCGATCCCGATCCGGTGCTCTTCTTCGAGCCGAAGCGCGTGTACCGCGCCGCCAAGGGCGAGGTGCCGGAAGGCGACTACACGGTGCCGCTCGGGGTCGCCTCGACCGTGCGAAGTGGCACCGACGTGACGGTGCTGGCCTATGGCGCGATGCTCTACGAGGCGGTCGACGCCGCCAACAAGGCCTCGGCGCAGGGCGTCGAGGCCGAGGTGATCGACCTCCGAACGCTATGGCCAGTCGACATCGACGCGATCCTCGAGAGCGTCAAGAAGACAGGCCGACTGGTGGTGGTTCATGAAGCCCCCCGGACGTGCGGGCTCGGCGGGGAGCTGACCAGTTTGGTCGTGGAGCGGGTTTTCTATCACCTGCAGGCACCGCCGATTCGGGTGACGGGGTTCGATACTCCGTTTCCTTACGCGCTCGAGATGGATTACTTACCGCTCTCGAATCGCATCCTGCCCGCGCTGCTGAAGTCAGTTCGGGCGAGCTAGAATCCGCCGCCGCGACCGCGCCCGGTCGCAGCTCGGGTTGCCCCGCGGCAGCAGAGGGCCTCGGGCATTCGAGCCGGGCATTTTTGCGGCAGCGGTCTGGCGAGGCGTTTCTGGCAACATCGCTGCAGCAAACCGTAGGACAATCTCCCGGCAGCGACGCGTCGCTCCGGTCTCCAACGTTCGTCAGGTCCGTATGTCAAAGTTCGAGTTCAAGCTTCCAGATATTGGTGAAGGCGTCTCCGAAGGGGAAATCGTCAACTGGCTGGTGAAGGTCGGTGACGGAGTCAAGGAAGACCAAGACCTGGTCGAAGTGATGACCGACAAGGCGACGGTCACCATCGGCGCCCCCAAGTCAGGCAAGATCGCGGAGCTCAAGGGCGACGTGGGCGACGTCGTGCCGGTCGGGCAAGTGCTCGTCGTCTTCGACGTCGAGAACGGCAGCGGCAGCGCCGAGGCGAAGCCAGCGCCCAAGGCCGAAGCCAAGGAGGCCAAGCCCGAGCCGACGGAAGCGAAGGCTGCTCCCAAGGAGACGAAGGCGTCCGCCGTCGGCGACATCAAGGAAGATTTGCCGGGCATGGCCCCCGCCGCGCCCGCGGCGCGCTCCTCCGGCGGAGGGGCCACCAACGGCGCCTACTTCAACGAGAAGCCGCTGGCCGCACCGGCGACAAGGAAGCTCGCGCGCGAACTCGACGTCGACCTCCGGCGCGTGCAGCCGAGCGGCCCGAACGACCGCGTCACCCGGGAAGACGTGGAGGCACACGCCAAGGGAGGGGCGCCCGCCGGGGGCCGCGCCTCCAGCAGCCAGGCCGCCAGCCACGAACCGGCGCGCGCGCGCGATGAAGCCGATGCCCCGGCGCCGCTGCCGCCCGCGGCACGGCCGGTCGAGGGTAAAGGCGACGAGCGCATTCCGATCCGCGGAATGAAGAAGCGCATGTTCGAGAGCATGGCGCGCTCGAAGCGTACCGCGGCGCACTTCACTTACTGGGAAGAAGCGGAGGTCTCCGACCTCATCGCGCTGCGCGATCGCATCAAGCCCCTCGCCGAGGCCGAGGGCGTGAAGCTCAACTTTCTGCCCTTGATCGTCAAGGCGGTCGTCGCTTCGCTGCGCAAGAACCCGTTCATGAACGCCGTGGTGGACGAGGAGAAGGCCGAGATCGTCGTCAAGCATACGTACGATATCGGCATCGCCGTCGCGACCGACAACGGCCTGATCGTGCCGGTGCTGCGGGGCGCCGATCAGCGCGGAATCCTCGACATCTCACGCGAGATCGAGCGCTTGAGCAGCGAGGCTCGCGCGGGCAAGGCGCGCCGGGAAGACCTGGGCGGGTCGTCGTTCACGATCACGTCCCTCGGCAAGCTCGGGGGCAGCTTCGCGACCCCGGTGATCAACGTCCCCGAGGTCGGCATCCTCTACATCCCGTCGATCAAGCAGAAGCCCGTCGTCAAGAACGGACAGATCGTCGTCGGGAACACGATGAACCTCGGCATATCCTTCGACCACCGCGTGATCGACGGGCACACGGGCGCCTCGTTCACCCAAGACGTCGCCGCGCTGCTCGAGAACCCGGACAAGCTGCTGCTCAACATGTGAGCACCGGCGCGGCCCCGCGGGCGCTCCAAAAGCACCCGCGGAAGGCGCGCGCGGACCGTCGCGCCGATCGGATTCCGGCAGAGTTT
>Ga0247763_1000062_pt1 | contig 47396 bp, 37 predicted proteins | sample UWRJL141409B4_FD_179926 | JGI IMG/M metagenome (GOLD analysis project Ga0247763, IMG submission 179926) | Plant litter microbial communities from Arlington Agricultural Research Station in Wisconsin, United States - UWRJ-L141-409B-4 | ecosystem: Environmental > Terrestrial > Plant litter >... | reverse complement strand
GCAGCTCGCAGCCCTTCAGCTTGGGCACGCCCTGCACCACGATGGTACGGTGCGCGTCGACCATGATGTCGGCGCCCATCTTCTGCAGCATCTTGACTAGCTCGATGATCTCCGGCTCGGTCGCCGCGTTTTCGATCACCGTGCGGCCGCGCGCGATCGTCGCCGTCATCACCAGGTGCTCGGTCGTCATCACGGAGGGGAACGGCAGCTTGAGGTGCGCGCCGTGCAAGCCCGCCTCCCCGACGCTGAAGTGGTAGTTGTTGCCCACCGTCTCGACGCGCGCGCCCATCTCTTCCAGGCCCTTGACGTGGAAATCGACCGGGCGCCGCCCGATCTGATCCCCGCCGAGCGCGCTGCCGATCACGACCTCTCGAAAACGGTGTAGCAGCGGGCCTGCGCTGAGCACGCTGATGCGGTTTTTGCGGCAGAGCTCCGCCGGGATCTGTGCGCGGTTCACACCGCGCGCAGACAGCCGCAGCGTCGAGACATCGAGCTCGTCGACCCGCCCGCCGAGGTACTCGAATAGCTCGAGCACCACCTTCCTCTCATCCACCTCCGGAGCGCCCGAGACGACGACCTCTTCATCCGTGAGGAGCGAAGCGATGATACACTTCGTGACCTGGTTCGATGATCCGGCGACGGCTACCTTGCCGCCCGTGAGGCGGCGGCCCCCGCGAATCTCCATCACGTTGCGTTGGTCGAGACGTTCCTTCACGTGCATCGTGTTGTCATGCATTTCGTGCCGAGGCCAGAGAGAAATATTACGATCGGCCGTCGGCTGCGCGGTGATCTTTTTCACCTTTTCCTTTTCAGCTCGGAGCTCGGAGCTCGCTCAGCCCGCTGCCTTGCGACACCTCGGGCGCGAGCACGGCTCAGCCAGCCCGGCGCGGGGTGGCGGGGGCGATCGCCGCGGGGTTACCTCGGCTGCGGACGGAGGCAAAACAGCCCCGCACCATGCCAGGGAACAGTCCTCGAGAAAACTTTCTCGAACACGCCGAGGTCTTCCCCGGTCCAGACGTCGCGAACGCTCACGCGCCTCGGGCTGGCCGACGTCGGGTCGTCGCTGACCTGTTTCTCGAGACCCTGTTCTTCGAGATCCTGGTTCTCCCGACACGGTGCCGCCGCTCCGGTCGTCACCCCGTCGGGCGGCTCGAAGCCGAGCGCAGCGAACGGCACCGTGACGATCGCGCCCGCCAGCGGCGGGTGCGGTGTTTCACCGATCCCATCGCGCACACCCGCTTCGCGATACACGGCGCAGCGGGCGAGCGGCCCAGCCGCGAGGGGAAGCACCGAGCCCTCGAACCCACATTCGCAGACCAGCCGATCGTAGCCCGGGGGCACCCTCACGCCGATCACCGATTTGGTGTGCACCAGCACACCCCGATCGAGCGGACGCCCCCCGAGCAACAGTTGGCGCTCGCCCGGCGCCCGATACCGGGTGACGCTGCCCCAGCGGGAGCTGGCGTGCTCCCACGGCAGGTCGAGCAAGCTCAGCTCCCCCGCGGGCCCCATCAGCACCGGGTCGCCCCAGACCACGGCGTGGTGACCTCCATTGCCACCCTTACCGTCGTCGGCGACGAGTTCGATGATGGTACCTGCTTCGACGGCCACGTCGAGCAGCGCGGTCTGAAAGGCGTGCGCACCGCCCTCGAGCACGGCGTCGAACACACGGCGCTCGGCGCTCAGCGGATGGCGATCGCGCGCGTTGAACAGCGCGAGGTAGGTGTCACCCGAAGCACCGGTGGCCGCCCACGCGATGAGCCCGTCGTCGTCGAACAGAGGCCGGTTGTCGCGGCTGTCCTGGTCGAGCGCGATCACCTCGGGCTGCGTCAGCAGGCTGAGGGTGAAATCATCCATCTGGGTCATGTCGCCACCGTGCATGAGTGGCGAGCGGGCGATCGCCCACAGCGTCATCACGGTGCGCTGCTCGTCGGGCGTGAAGCGCGAACGTCGACGTCCGAGATCGAGCACCCCAAACGGCAACATGTCAGCGTCCGGCCAGCGCCCTGTCCCGCGCGCTGAGCTCCAGGCGGCGAGCAGCGCGAACTGCTCGCGCAGCACATCCCAGTTGTCCCAGAAGTCATCGCTGATGCGCCACAGGTTGGCGTGTCGCTGCACGTGATCGGCCGCGCTCAGCGCGGTGGCCCCCGGCGACAAGCTCAGCACCATGGGCCTGCCGGTGGCGTCGATCGCGCGGCGAATCGCTTCGACCTCCGCTCGATGCGCGTGATAGGGCCGGCTGATGTCGTCGACCTTCACGTAGTCTACGCCCCACTCGGCGAAGGAAGCGAACACCGAGTCGTAGTAGGCCTGCGCCCCCGGCTTCGACATGTCGACGCCGTACATGTCCGGGTTCCAGGGGCACGTGTCCTCCGGGTTGGCGATGTCGCGAGCATGGCTCGTGCTCCCGAGGATCGGCAGGTTGGCCGCGACCGCTGCTCGCGGGATTCCGCGCAGCAGGTGCACGCCGAACTTCAAGCCCAAGCGGTGCAGGTAGTCGGCGAGCGGCGCGAAGCCCGCGGCGCAGGATGGGAAGCGGTTCGCGGCGGGCAGTAACCGCCCATACGCATCGAGCGCGACCTCGGCCCCTTCGCGATAGGCGAACCCCGTCGCCCCGGGCTCGTACCACTGGATGTCTACCACGATGTATTGCCAGCCCCAGCGCGCGAGGTGCGTGGCCATGTAGTCGGCCTGCGCCATCACCTGCCGTTCGGTGACGGTGGTCGCGAAACAGTCCCAGCTGTTCCAGCCCATGGGAGGTTTAGGGGCCCAACCGTGGAAGGCACTCATCGTCGCTCGTGTACCACGACGCGGGGTTGCTCGGACGAGCCCGCGCGGAGTAGATTCGCTGTCATGACCTGGGAAGAGCGCTGGCATCCGCTGCGCCGCGAATGGGTGGTGGTGGCCGCGCATCGGCAAAACAGGCCGTGGAACAGCGATGAACTCGCTCACGCCACGCGTCACACACCGGAATATGTGCAGGATTGCTATCTGTGTCCGCGCAATCGTCGGGTGAGCGGCGTCATCAACGACGACTATCGTGGCGTGTTCGTCTTCGACAACGACCATCCGTGCGTCGGCAGCCAGGCCCCGCTCGAGCTGCCGTCTCCGTCCGGGGTGTATCGAAACCGCCCGGCGCGCGGCGTGGCCCGCGTGATCTGCTACACGCCGCGGCATGATCTGAGCCTCTCCGAGCTCGGCGCGGCCGGCGTCTTCGAGCTGATGCGCGTGTGGCAACAGCAGTATCGAGAGCTCGCCGCGCGGCCCGAGGTGAACCACGTGCTGGTGTTCGAGAACCGCGGCGAGGTCGTCGGGGTCTCCAACCCTCACCCGCATTGTCAAATCTACGCCACGAACTTCGTTTTCAAGACAACGGAGATCGAGATCGAGGCCGAGCGCGATCATCTGTCGCAGACCGGGCGCGTCCTGTTCCAGGACATCATCGCCGCCGAGCAGGCCGACGGCCGCCGCATCCTCGCCGAGAACGCGGGGGCCTTGGCGTTCCTGCCGTACTTCGCGCGATATGCCTACGAGGCAATAGCGGCGCCGAAGGCCACCCGCCCGAGCATCGCCGAGCTGTCCGAGCGAGAGCTGCTCGATCTCGCCGACGTGCTATCGACACTGCTCGTGCGCTTCGACAACCTGTGGCAGATGCCGTTCCCATATGTGATGGCCTTGCACCAGGCCCCGACCGACGGGGGCGACTACTCGAGCCATCACTTTCACATCCAGCTGCACCCGCCGCTGCGCAAACCGAACCTGCTCAAGTTCCTGGCGGGGCCGGAGATCGGCGCCGGCGGCTTCATCAGCGACACGTCTCCGGAAGACAAGGCGCGCGAGCTGCTGGCGGTGCCGACGACGCACTACAAGCGTGTCGAGAGCCCGAGCGCGAGCGGAACATGAGCGACGTACACGCCTTGCTGAGGCTGCTCCAGGGCATCGAGCGCGAGATCCGCGACGCGGTGGTGGCGGCGTGCAGCGAGCAATCGCTCAGCGAGCTCGGGTCTGTCGCCGATGACGGCCCGGGCGACACGATCTATCGCATCGACAAGGTGAGCGAGGAGGTGCTGGTCGAGCGTATCGCCGCCGCGGCGGGCGAGCTGGGCGGCGTCGTGCTCGTCGCCGAGGGCCTGCCCGGAGGTGAGCTGACGCTGCCGCACGGCCACGTCGGGGTGCCCGCCTGGCGCGTGGTCGTCGATCCGATCGACGGCACGCGGGGCCTCATGTACCAGAAGCGCAGCGCCTGGGTGCTGGCGGCAGCGGCGCCCAACCGGGGCGCCGCGACGACGTCGCGCGACATCGTAGTCGCGGTGCAGACGGAGATCCCGCTGCTCAAGCAGCACCTCGGCGACGAGCTGTGGGCCGTGCGCGGCGAAGGCGCGCAGCTCTCCCGCGTCGATCGCTTCACCGGCAGAGCGACGAAGCTCGAGCTCAGCCCCTCGCGCGCGCCGTCGCTGCTCCACGGCTACGCCATGCTGACGCGCTTCTTCCCGGGTGCGCGCGACGAGCTCGCCGCCATCGACGAAGAGATCATGCTGGAGCTGATGGGCGCCTCGCCCGCGGGCAAGGCGCTCTGCTTCGAAGACCAATATGCCTCCAGCGGCGGGCAGCTCTACGAGCTGATGGTCGGCCACGATCGGTTCAACGCCGATCTGCGGCCGCTGATGCGCCCGCTGCTCGAGAAGCGCGGGCAGCCCGCGGGGCTGTGCTGTCACCCGTATGACGTGTGCACCGCTCTGATCGCGAGCGAGGCGGGCGTGATCCTGACCGATGCCTGGGGCGCGCCGCTCGACGTGCCGCTCGATGTGCACGCCGACGTAGCCTGGGTCGGCTACGCGAACACCGCCCTGCGCGCCCTCGTGGAGCCCGTGCTGCAGGCGGCGCTCGCGCGGCGGGGGCTCGCTGCCGCCCGCTGATGGTGCAGCGCGAAAGGAGCAACGTGTGACCGCCGACATCGAAGCCTTCGAACGGCACCTCGCCGAGCTGGAGGCCACGGGCCTCGCGGGCGCGCCCCTGTTCTCCGGGCAAGCGCCCCCGCTGCTCGCCCGCGCGCCGGGTCGCCTGGACGTGATGGGCGGCTTCGCCGACTACTCCGGCTCGCTGACGCTCGAGCTGCCCATCGCCGAGGCCGCGTTCGTGGCGGTGCAGGCGACGGACCGCGAACGAGTGCGCATCGTGAGCGCCGGCTTCGGCAGCGACCGGGGCCCCGTGCGCGACGTCGCCTTTCCCTCGCTGGAGCTGCGTCGGGCCAGCCGCAGCTACGGCGACGCCTACCAGTATTTCCGCGCCAACACCGAGCGCGCCTGGGCGGCCTATGTGGCAGGAGCGCTGGTCGCGTTGCGCGTCGAGCTCGGCGTCGATATCGCGTCGGGGCTCGACATCCTGGTGGCGTCGAGCGTGCCAGAGGGCAAGGGCGTCAGCTCCTCTGCGGCCGTCGAGGTCGCGAGCTTTCGTGCGCTGACGGCGCTGGCGGGTGTCGAGGTCGACCCCGCGCAGGCTGCCCTCTGGTGTCAGCGCATCGAGAACCGGGTGGTGGGCGCGCCCTGCGGCGTCATGGATCAAATGACATCGAGCTGCGGCAGCGAGGGCCAGCTGTCCGCGCTGCTGTGCCAGCCCGCGACGCTCGAGAACCGATTCCCCATCCCTCCGGACCTCGCCATCTGGGGTGTCGACTCGGGCATCCGCCACCAGGTGAGCGGCGCGGACTACACCCAGGTGCGCGTGGCGGCGTTCATGGGTTACACCATCATCGCACGGGCGCTCGGGCTGCCCATCGAGCCTGGGCCCGAGCCGGGTCAGGTGGCGATCCGCGACGGCACTTTTCGCGGCTATCTCGCCAACGTGAGCGTCGAGAGCTTCGAGCGCGAGCACGCGGCCCGCCTGCCCGAGCGGCTCTCGGGTGAGGATTTTCTGCGCGAGTACGGCGGCATCGTCGACCCGATCACCCGCGTCATCCCGGCGACGTCATACCGGGTGCGCGCGGCGACCGCTCATCCGATCTACGAGCACGTGCGGGCCAGCGAGTTTCGCACCCTGATGCAGGGCGGGTCGGGCCGCGCCGGCGCCGCGCGACTCGGCGAGCTGATGTACGCGGCGCACGAGAGCTACGGAGCGTGCGGTCTGGGCTCGACCGGAACCGATCGCCTGGTCGAGCTGGTGCGCACCGCCGGCCCCGAGCGCGGCCTCTACGGGGCGAAGATCACCGGAGGCGGCAGCGGCGGCACGGTCGCCGTGCTGGGCGCGAGCACGGCCGCCGCGAGCGTCGCCGCCGTGGCTCTCGCCTATGCGCGCGAGTCGGGCCACTCGCCTCACCTGTTCTCCGGTTCGTCACCGGGAGCGGCTCAGTTTGGGCTGGCTCGGCTGGTGCGTGCGGAGGGCCGCTGGCGCGTCGTGCACAGCGCCGCGCCGAGCGCGAAAGGAGCGACATGAACAAGGTCCTGGTCACCGGCGGTGCGGGCTACATCGGCTCTCACATCGCGGTGGAGTTGGTGAAGCACGGCTACCTGCCGGTCATCGTCGATAACTTTTGCGCCTCCGATCGGCGCATGGTCGAGCGCATCCGAGAGCTCGCCGGGCGCGAGCTTCCGCTCTACGAGGTCGACTGTCGCGACGGCGCCGCGCTGCGCGCCGTGTTCGAGCGCGAGCGACCGGGCGGGGTGATCCACCTGGCCGCACACAAGAGTGTCGGCGTTTCCGTCCAGAAGCCGCGCGAGTACTACGACAACAACGTCGGCTCGCTGCTGGCGCTGCTCGGCGCGATGGAAGCGGCGCAGGTGCAGCGCCTGGTGTTCTCCTCGTCCTGCACCGTCTATGGCCAGCCCGAGCGGGTGCCCGTCACCGAAGCGAGCCCGATCGGGCGCGCCGAGTCGCCCTACGGCCGCACCAAGCAAGTGTGCGAGGCGATCCTCGACGACGTGGTGGCCGCGGGCGCGCCGCTCGCGGGCGTGACCCTGCGCTACTTCAACCCGGTCGGCGCGCACCCGAGCGGCCGCATCGGCGAGCTGCCGCTCGGTAAGCCGGAGACGCTCGTGCCCTACATCACGCAGACGGCGGCGGGCCTGCGCGACGAGCTGACCGTCTTCGGCGGCGACTATCCCACGCGCGACGGCACGTGCGTGCGCGACTACCTGCACATCGTCGATCTCGCCGCCGCCCACGTGGCGGCGCTCGGGTGGCTCGCGCAGCGGCCGCCGGGGCCCTTCAACGAGGTCTTCAACCTGGGCACGGGCACGGGCGTGTCGGTGCTGGAGGCCATCACCGCGTTCGAGTCGGCGTCGGGCGTGCGGCTGCGACATCGCATCGGTCCGCGCCGCGCAGGCGACGCGGTAGAGGTCTACGCCAACGCCGACAAGGCGCGGCGCGAGCTCGGCTGGCAGGCGCAGCTCGGCATCCTCGACGCGATGCGCGACGCCTGGCGCTGGCAACAGGGTCTCGCCGCCGGGCTCTGAAGCGCGAGCGCTGCCGGCGGCGAATGGGCGCGTAAGACGGCGCTCGCCGTGCTACGCGCACGCCATGAGCGCACGGGTGAGCCTGAACACCGAAGCCAACGTCGGGGCGATCGATCGCCGCATCTTCGGCGGTTTTCTCGAGCACCTCGGTCGCGCGGTGTACGGCGGGGTCTACGATCCGGGCAGCGCGCTGAGCGACGCTCGCGGCTTTCGCACCGATGTGATCGAGGCGCTCGCGCGCCTGCGCATGCCGATCGTGCGTTACCCGGGCGGCAACTACGTGAGCGCCTACAACTGGAAGCACACGGTGGGCCCGAAGAGCGAACGCCCGCGGCGCCCGGACTACGCCTGGCAGAGTATCGAGACCAACCAGTTCGGGATCGGCGAGTTCGTCGAGTGGTGCCAGGCGGTCGGCAGCGCTCCCATGCTCGCCGTGAACCTGGGCACGGAGGGGGCGCGCGAGGCGGGCGAGCTGGTCGAGTACTGCAACCTGCGGGGCGGAACCACCTGGTCGGATCGGCGTATCGCTCACGGCCAGCGCGAGCCGTACGGCGTCGAGCTGTGGGGGCTCGGCAACGAGGTCGACGGGCCCTGGCAGGCCGGCCACGTCAGCGCCGACGTGTACGCCCGACGCGCGTTTCAGGCCTCCTTCCTGATGAAGCAGATGGACCCTCGCATCCAGACCGTGGCTGCGGGCTCCTCTGGCCGCGGCATGCCGACCTATCTCGAGTGGGATCGCGTGGTGCTCGAGGCTTGCTGGGAGACGATCGATTTCATCTCGGCGCATCGCTACAGCGACAACTCGAGCGACGACTCCGACGGGTACCTGGCCGAGGGCGTGGAGATCGATCGCATCCTCGCCGACTATGCGGGCGCCATCGACTACGTGCGAGGCCGCCGCCGCAGCAACAAGCGCGTCTACCTCGCGTTCGACGAGTGGAACGTGTGGTATCGTGCCCGGGGCCTGGAGCACACGCGCGGCGGCTGGAGCGAAGCTCCAGCGCTGCTGGAGGAGACGTACAACCTCGAAGACGCGCTGGTCTGCGGGCAGTACCTCGCGGCGTTCCTGCGACGCGCCGATCTCGTGAAGGTGGCCTGCGTCGCGCAGATCGTGAACGTCATCGCTCCCGTCATGACGAGGCCCGATGGGCTCTGGCTGCAGACGATCTACCATCCCTTCGCGCTCTTCTCCGAGCACGCGCGCGGCGTCGCGCTGACGCCCCGCACGAGCTCGCCGACCTACCTGGCCGGTGCGCGAGGCGAAGCACCGGTCCTGGATGCCGCCGCCAGCTTCGACCCGGCAACGGGCTCCGTCGCCGTGTTCCTCGTCAACCGCTCGAGGCACTCCTCGCTTCCGGTCGAGGTGCGGCTGGATGACCGCCTGTTCGAGCCCGAGGCGGGCTGCACGCTGATCGGCGGCGGCGACCTGAAGATCGAAAACACCTGGGACGAGCCTCGCCGGGTGACCCCGCGCCCCGGCCGCGTCGAGCGCACCGAGCGTGGGCTCTCGGTCGAGGTGCCGGCACCCGGGCTCGCCGTCGTGCACGCCGGCACTCGCGCCCGCTAGATCGCCGCTAGACCACCGCAGACCCGAGCGGGTCAGTCCGAGTCAGGGTCGGCCCCGGTCCGCGCCGAGCCCGGCAGTTCTGCAGACGTCCTGTCGCGAAGCTCCCCATTCGTCCGTCATCGGAGGACGATCGAGGTTTCCAGCGAGTCAAAGCACTGCCGATCTGGCTGTGACATTGGCGTAGTCGAAGACGGCCTGCGCCTGTACGTCCAGCGCACGCTCGGCGCACTGTTCACCTGTGTCTCGAGAACAGGGCAAGGCCGCCTCAGCCGCCATATGCACAGGCCACATGACCGGCAGTGCGGAATGGCTCGCACACGCGCGCGTCGAGCGCCCAGTCCGCGGTCGAACAGACCTCGTGCGCGCCAACCGCCATTGTCGACTCGGCCGGGTCGAAGAGATAATGGCCGCGAGAGGCTCGCGAGTACCCCGAATGCGTCGAATGACTCATTTCGAGCTGCCGGCCCTGGCGCGGTCCACGCCCTGCCCGCCTGCTGCCAAGTCCGGGGTCACGCTCGATTCGGGACGAAACGCGACCGGCCAGCCGCGGCGAGCACAGGCTCACTCATGCCAAACATCGGCGGAATGAACCAGTGATGCTCGATCGATGCTGGTCTGAGCGGGCAAGCTCGACAGACCGCTCGGGCGATTGCTTTCGAGCTGGAAGATCCCGGGTCCAGTAGACACTTCCGTTGGTTTTTTCGCGCGCGCTCGCATTCGACGCAAATCTCGAGCAGCAGCTGAGCAGCTCCCGAGCAGCGGCGTGAGCGCCGCGCGAGTGCGATCCAAACCTTCTCTCGACGTGCGCGACCGCGATTTGATAGCTTGCAGGCTAGAACGCCGAGCAGTGGCTCGCGCGGCGAGCTTGGCATCGACGGCTCGGGACACTCCACGGCGCGCCAAAACACGGTGACCGGCGGTCGCGAGGCAAAGACTTCAGGTAAGGGAACTCGACGTTGGGACTCCTGACCAAGATATTTGGTAACCCCGAAGGCGGCGCGAACACCTCGAGCGAGCCGCAGGCGGGTGAATCGGTTTCGGGAGCGGCGTCTGCCGACGCGCAAGATCCGGTCATCTCCGCCTATCCGAGGAGCGACGGCAGCAGCTCCGGAGTTCGTCCGGCGGTCGAAGCCGCCCCCGGTCGAACACGCGAGCCAGCACGAACGAGCGGAGGAACGCGCCGACCGGAGCACCCGCGGATGTACCTGCGGCCTACCCCGGCGACGGTCGATCCGTCCGTGCCGGGCAGCACGCGACGTCCGCAAATCTCGGTGCGACCGGGCGTGACGAGGGAGACGACCCGCGGCAACCCTCCCCCACCGAAGCGTTCGCTGGACGCGCACGAGCGCAGCGAGCGAACGAGCTCTGCGCGCGCGTCCGAGCGAGTCCTTCGTCGCGAGCGGCCGCCCGAGCCGAAGACCACGCAGACGCCATCCGCCCCGACGGCCCGGCCCCCGGCGTCGCGGCCGCGGACGGCGATGGTGGTGAGCCCCGTCAGCCTGACCCAGGAAGAAGTTCAGCCCGGCGCGCGGCCGAAGATGCCGACGTTGCTCGGGCTCGGCGCCGCGATGGACGTGCCGCAATCCCACGGCGAAGCGCCCTCATCGGAGCGTCCGAGTTGGGCGGGCGGCGACACGGTCCCGCCGAGCGCTCCGGGCGTGTCCACCCGCGGCGCGGCAGGCACTGCCGAGCGCGTCGGCTCGGATCCGGCTGCGGCTGGGCCCCTGGGTGTTTCGCTGCCCGGTGCCTCCTCGAGCGGTCAGCGTCACTCCGGGCGGCGCCCGGGCTCGTCGAACGGCGGTGCGGGGCGCGTCGAGCGACACGAAGCGCGCGGGGCGGCAACGGGCGCCGGCATCGTGAACGGGTTCGAGGCGCTCGCGCTCCAAGCCAGCCCAGCGGCCCCCGACGACATCGGCGCATCCGCGCAACTGCTCGCCGACTTCGCGCTGAAGCTCTCGCTCGGCCCCATCTCGCGCTCGTGGCTGCCGGACGTGCGCCGTTCGGTGGACGCGCTGTTGCTCACGGGAAAACACCGCAACGAAACAGCGCTCGTGGCGCTCTCCACGCGCTTGCTCGAAGTTCTTCCCGGCGAGACGCCAGAGCCCGATGCCGGTGCTGCTGGCACCAACCCCGTGCCCCCGCTCGGCGGCGCGCCCGATCTCGGCAAGAGTGCGGTGCCCGAAATCGAGGTCACGGGTGGCGTCGACGCGATCTCGAGCGCTGCCTCCGACATCAGCTCCGTTGTCGACTCGGCTGTTGTCGATGCGGCTGTTGTCGATGCGGCCGTTGTCGATGCGGCCGTTGTCGATGCGGCCGTTGTCGATTCTCCTGGCGACGAGACACACGCTGCTGACACCTCCGTGGCGGAGAGCTCTGCCGCCGAAACCTCTCCCGCCGAAACCTCTCCCGCCGAAACTCCTGCCGCCGGAAGCTCTGGGGCGGAGACCAGCGCTGCCGAAGCGGCTGCGGTGGCTCCCTCGATGGAACCTCCTGCTTCCCTCGAGCCATCGACTGTCGATCCATCGGCTGATCCCGCTGCCGTCGCCCCCTCGACTGGCGAGCCCGGCAGAGCGAGTCACTCCAACAATGCGCCCCAGGGCGACGCCACCGCCGGGGCGGCCGAGGCCGCGCCCAGTGCCAGCGACCCCACCGCCATCGACGGCGTGATGCGCGACCGCATCTTGCACGAGGTGAGCCGCCTCGCGGGTGTTCTTCCAGAGTGGCCGGCCCCCGCCCAGGATCTGACGGAGGAAGCGCGCCGGCGCGAGACGCAGGTCATGCGGCAGTTGCTCGCCGAGGTCGACGGCCTCAAGCGAGACCAACGCGCCCGGCTCGAAGAACAGATGCGGCTCGAAGAGCTCGCGAACATGTCGCCCGAAACGATCGCCGAGGAGTTCGGGGCGCCGCTCGAGCGCGCCAGCGACCTGCGCCGGGTGCTCGATGGCTACCGCGAAGAGCGCCTGCGGCGCGCGCCCGATGTGAGCAACGCTAGCGGCTTGAGGCTCGCGCTCGCCGAGCTCGATCGCCAGTGCCAGGCCTTCGACGACTGTGACCCCGAAAGGAAGGATGCTTTGCGCGTGCTCCGTGCGCACCGGCGGCAAGCGCTGAGCGCCGTCAACCTGCTGCTGGCCGAGCGCGGTGAGCTCGATTGGCTGGAGCAGCTCGAGCCGCTGGCGATCGGCGAACGCGTCGAACGCTTGAAGCTATGGCTGGATACCGGTAGCGAGAGGGCGTGCTGAAGATGGCCCCGCTCACTGTTGACGTCGTGGAGCAGCGCGTGCGGAGCGGGGAAGATCTCACCCGCCTCGACCTGCGCCGCGCCAACCTCTCTGGAGCTCGCCTCGCCGGCGCCAAGCTCGCTCGGGCAGAGCTCGACGGCGCCAACCTCGACGGCGCGGATCTCAGCGGCGCTGACCTGCGGGGAGCGTCGCTGCGCGAGGTGTTCGCGCCGCGCGCCAACTTCGGAGGTGCCCTCCTGCGCAAGGCCGACCTCGACGGAGCTCGGCTGGTGCGCGCCATGCTCGAGGGCGCCGAGCTGCCGCTCGCGAACCTCAACGGCGCCAACCTGGAAGAGGCCAACCTCGAGGGCGCTAGCCTGAAACACGCCGAGCTGGTGTCGGCAAACCTGACGGGCGCGCGCTTGAGCCGAGCCAACCTCGCCCGCGCCGACCTCGAGAGCGCGGTGCTGGTGGGCGTCGTCGGGCGCGACGTCGACCTCTCGCTCGCAAACCTGCGTGGCGCGCGCATCGACGGCGCGGAGCTCACGGCGGCTCGCCTCGAAGACAGCGTGCTCGAAGGCGCGTTCGCCTACCAGGCCAACCTCGAGAACGCATCGCTTCGAGGCGCCGTGCTGCGACACGCCGACTTCCGGCAGAGTCGCCTCAGCCACGCCGACCTGCGCGGCGCCCGCGCCTCGGGTATTCGCCTCGACGGCGCGACCGTGCTGGGAGCCCGCGTGCACGGCCTCGATTTCGGCACCGAGGCACCGACAGACCTCCCCGACGGTCTGTGCGACGTGAGCCGTGCGGGCGACGACTCCGAGCATGGCTCGCTGACGGACTTCTGGGCGGGGCTGCTGGGCAAACCTCACCGCGCTGGCGCCAAGGCGGACCACGGCCTGGCGCCGCGCCGAGTGGTCGGCGTGGGCGACATGCTCAAGAACGCCGAGCTGGTGTTCGGAGGCAGCGCCGAGGTCTTGGTCGACGGCACGCTGCGGCAGTGCGTGATCAAGATGACCGATGAGGCGACGCTCGTCGTCGGCGAAACGGGTCTGCTCGATGGCTGCCGCGTCAGCGGCGGGCGGATCCAGGTCCACGGGCGTTTCCTATCGCCCCTGAGCGTTGGCCTCCTCGCGCCCGCCGAGCTCGTCGTGTTCGAGCGAGGCATGGTCGCCACTCAGGTCGAACAACATCAGGGCCAGACGCGCTTTGGTTTCGTCCAAGGCTGCCGCCTCCGCCTCCACATCAAGTCCCCAAACCCCTAGAGCTAGCGAGAAATGACGATGCCGATCGAAACGAGCAAGGCCCCCAAGCAGACGTTGGTGGAAGAAGGTACGGAGTTCAAGGGAACGCTCAAGAGCTCTTGTGCCGTCGTCGTGAACGGCACCATCGATGGCGAGGTCGACGCACCGGAGATCACCATCACCCGCTCGGGAGCTGTGCTCGGCGCGATCAAGGCCAAGAAGGTCAAGTCGCAGGGCACGCTGTCGGGTAACGTCGACGCGGGAGATGTCTTCCTGTCGGGCAGCGTTCGCAGCAACACCGTGATCAAGGCGAAGAGCCTCGAGGTGAAGCTGGGTTCTCCCGACAAGGGGCAGCTCGAGGTGACGTTTGGCGACTGCAACCTCGAAGTCGGCGAAGCCCCGCGCGAGGACGACTCGGCGGGCTCCTGGGGGGATGACGCGAACAAGGAGTCCCGCCCGAGCTCGCCCATCCTGGCAGACTCGGACTCGAGCAGCTCGGGCTCGTCCACCGTGCTGAGCGGCCGCTCGTCGTGGAAATCGTCTCGCATCATCGAAGCCTCGTCGGCTTCGCTCGACGAAAAATCGACTCTGAGGTGAGGCGCCGAGTGTGAGCCCTCTCCCTCGGCTCTGACGCCCTCGTGGCGCGCGATGAGCCGAGGGAAGTGCCAGGCGGGCTCAGGCCTGAAGCTCGGGATCCTTCGACGCGAACCAGCGGCTGGCGACGCGGATGGCATTGGTAGCAGCGCCGAGCCGAAGGTTGTCACCCGCCATCGTCAGGCACACGCTACGGCCCGAGCTGTCGCGCGGATCGCGCCGCAAGCGACCGACCAGCGCCCGATCGCGATCGCGGACACACGCCACGGCGCTCACGTTCTCGCCGCTCGCGCCTGGATAATAACGCACAAACGGCGTCGCCTTCGGGTCCACCAGCACGGCCTCTAGCTGCGACAGCTCGGCGGGCTCGCGGAACGTTACCCAGCTGTTGAGGTAGTGCCCAACGGCGACCCCCACGCGGCAGCACTGTGCGTTCACCGGGAGGTCGGCGAGGTCGAGGATCTTGCGGCTCTCCTGCATCAGCTTTCGCTCTTCCGCCGAGAAGCCCGACTCGTCGGTCTTGCCGTGATGGGCGACGGTGTTGCCCGCGTAGCGGGCCGGCTCGAACTTCGAGCCGAGGCGATCGGGCTGGGAGTAAGCGCGCTTCGAGTCTTCCAGGAACTCGTCGAGCGCCGCGATGCCGGCGCCGCTGACTGCTTGATACGTGCTGACCGTCACCTCGGCGAGACCGAAGCGACGCGCGAGCGGCGACAGCGCGAGCACGAGCGGGATCGTCGTGCAGTTCGGGTTGGCGACGAGCCGCGTGCTCTCTTCGACCGTGCGGTGGTTGGCACCAGCAACCACGAGCGGCACCTTGGGATCGAGGCGATATGTATTGCTCTTGTCGACCACGCGATAGCCGAGCTCGAGCAGGCGCGGCACATAGCGCTGGCTGTGATCGTCATCGAGCGCGACGAGCGCGAGATCGCCCTTGGGCGCGTCTGGCGTCTCGAGCGTGGGCGCCCCGCGCACGGCATACGCACGGCCACCGTGCTCGAGCGTCTGATCCCGGCTGGCGAACAGCACGAGCTCGGCCCCTGGCCAGGCGCGAGCACAAAGATCAATTGATTCGCGGCCGACGAGGCCCGTCGCTCCCAGAATGCAAACTCTCATGGGGCATCGTGTAGCACAAAGAGCGAGGGCACAAAACCAACCACCCTGCCGCCGGGTCGGGAAAGATGACACCGTGGATGCGGCCTGAAAGGGCCCGCGCCGGCGCCGCCCACGGCCGTTAACCGAGCGGGGCCGCCACCACGCGGTACGACGCGGGCGAACCCAGGCCCGAACCGAGCGAGCGCGCGTGGTGCTTGCGCCGCCGCAGGCGTTGCTTTAGGATAAATGCAGGCGTGCCTGTCATGTCGATGCCTGTCATGTCGAATTGTATTCAGCCATCTCGATTCGCGACTGCGACGACTACCTGCTCCGGCGGGTACGGTGTCGCGCGCGCGATGGTCTGAGTCGAGCGTAAGGAAGAGACCCGAAACCCCGCCCGGAAGGACGGGGTTTCGGCGTATTTAGGCTCTCGATCCCTCGTCCCTCGCCCCGACGCCGCGAGCTCTCCGGGCCCACACCTGCAAGAGAGAAGGACGAATCATGTTGGATCAGGACGATCACCGGCAGATAGCCAAAGACCAGCGGCTTCTGCATTTTCAGGACGAGGCCCCGGGCATGGTGTTCTGGCACCCGCGCGGCCTCGAGCTGTTTCGCTGCCTCGAGCGCTCCGCGCGCAGTGAGCTCGCGCGGCAAGACTACCGTGAAGTGCGCACGCCGGAGCTGATGCGGCAGCCCATCTGGGAGCTGAGCGGACACTGGCAGCATTTCGACGAGGGGATGTTCAAGCTGGTGGAGGACGATGACCGCGGGGTCGCGCTCAGGCCGGTGAACTGTCCCGGTCACGTGCAGATCTACCGGCAGGAAATCCGCTCGTATCGCGAGCTGCCGCTGCGGCTCGCGGAGTTTGGCGTGGTGCACCGCAAGGAGCCGAGCGGAGCGCTCCAGGGTCTCTTTCGTCTGCGCGAGTTCACGCAAGACGACGGGCACGTCTTCTGCCGACCCGACCAGCTGCTGCCCGAGCTCTCACGCTTCTGCCGCTCGCTCCGGGCGTTCTACCGTCGCTTTGGCTTCGACGAAGTCATCGTCGGGCTCTCTACGCGGCCCCCGTCGCGCATCGGCGACGACGCGAGCTGGGATCGAGCGGAGGCGGCCCTGACGAGCGCGGCGAGCGAGCTCGGGGTAGCCGTAGTCGACCAGCCCGGCGAGGGCGCATTTTACGGGCCAAAGCTGGAGTTCAAGCTGCGCGATCGCCTGCGGCGCGTGTGGCAATGCGGGACGATCCAGGTCGACTTCGCGATGCCCGAGCGCTTCGATCTCGAGTACGCTGACTCGGACGGCGCGCGACGGCGGCCGGTGATGTTGCATCGTGCGTTGTACGGCAGCGTCGAGCGTTTCATCGGCGTGCTGATCGAGCACTACGCGGGCAAGTTACCCACGTGGCTCGCGCCGGAACAAGCACACGTGCTGCCGGTGAGCGCCGCCGAGGCCGACTACGCCGGGGAGCTGGCGCTTGCCCTGCGCCAAGAGCAGGTGCGCGTCGTGCTCACGACGGCGGACGAGCGGCTCGCCTCGCGGGTGGCGGAGGCGCGGCGCGCAGGCGCGGCGTTCGTGCTCGTGGTCGGTCCGCGCGAGGCGGCGAGCCGCGAGGTGAGCATGAGCCGCGCGGGGGTGACGGAGCAGGCCCCGTTCGACGACGCGATCGCCAGGCTGTCCCGAGCCGCTCGGCCCGCCGACGACTGAGCCTCGAGAATGCCACCACCCCGGGGCGCGCCCGCGGGGCTCGGGTTGGACGAGAGCCGAGCCCCCCGAGTTCCCGCGAGCGCCCGGCGACGATTTTTCGAGCGATCCCAAGTTCGAGAAACTGCTCGCGATTCGTCCGCGCTGGCGAGCTGTCGAAAAGGCCTGCGCGGAACGCTGGGCAGCCTGGACCACGTCCGACGTGCACCAGGGAAACGAGCCCTGATTCATCGGAGAGGTTCAGAATGAAACGTCAGTTAGGTCTCATCGGAGTGTTGGGCGTCGCGCTCGGGCTGGTCGGCTGCGGTCAATCGAACGACGGCGGCAGTGGGTCGATCGACGCCGAGCAGGCGACGCTGGTAGCGGCCCTCGCCGCCAACGAAGACGGCAGCGACGAGGCATGGACGAGCGCGGCAGGCGATGAGCCGTTCCTGGTCGAGGGCTGCGGCTTCGGGTCGATCGTCACGCGCGTGGTCGAGCGCTTCGACGCCGACGGCAGCGGCGACCTGAGCGAGGAGGAGCGCGAGGCGCTCGCGGACGAGTTTGGCGATCCCACCGAGCGCTTCGATCTGCTGGTCTCGATCTATGACACCGACGGCTCGGGCGGGCTGGAGGCGAGCGAGCTCGACGCCGTCAAGGCCGACATCGAGGCGCGCTGCGAGAGCCGCCGGGAAGCGTTGCTCGAGCGCTTCGATGCCAACGGCGACGGCACGCTCGACGACGAGGAGCGCGACGCCGCGCGGGCGGCGCTGCGCGAGCGGTTCGCCGAGCGCCACGCCGAACGCATCGGCCAGTTCGATCGCAACGGTGACGGACGGCTCGGGCCGCTCGAGCGCCGCGGCGCCGGGCGCTTGGTCCGCGACCGCCTCGCCGAGCGCCGCGCGGAGATCGTCGACGAGTTCGACGCCGATCAGAACGGCGAGCTCGACGCCGAGGAGCGCGAGGCGCTCGGCGAACACCTGCGGGCGTGCGTGCGCGGTGAGGAGCCCTTGCTGCCCGAGACCCCCGCCGTCTCCGCCGAGGAACCGGAGACTGACTCGGAATAATCCACGCTCGCCATCGGGAAATACTCGTGGGTGGCCGCCCATCGGCGGCCGCCCGCTCCCGATTCATCCAACGGTTCGGCCTCGCTCGATCGGCACCACGGCGTTGAACTTTCTGCCGTACGACTCCGTCATACCGTGAGCGTGCCCGCCGTGGATCGAGAGCTGCTGGAGCGTGCCCAAGCGGGCGACAGCGCGGCATTTGGCGAGCTGATCCGGCCACAACTGCCGAGCGTTCGCCGCTTCGCCTACGCCTTCGCTCGGCGCTGGTCTGACGCGGACGACCTGGCGCAAGAGGCGCTGCTCAAGGCATATCGGTCCATCGCGAGCTTCGAGGGGCGCTCGTCGCTCGCCACGTGGCTGTACAGCGTGACGCGCAGCGTCTGCCTGGACCATTATCGCAGCAGGCTGGCACACGCCCGCAACGTCGAAGACCCCCTCGAGGATCAGGCGGAGCAAGAATCGTCGCAAGCGGGCCCTGACGGGCTGCTCGAGACGAAGGGCGATGCCGAGCTCTTGTGGCAGGCGCTCAAGGGCCTGCCCGCAGAGTTTCGTGTGCCGCTCGTGTTGTTCGAGATCGAGGGGCTCGGCTACGACGAGATCGCCCGTGTCGAAGGTGTTCCGATCGGAACCATCCGCTCCCGCCTCTCGCGCGGCCGCCAGCAGCTGAAAGGGCTGCTTGCCGCGCTCGAGGCCCCCCGCGCGTCGCGCACGGGAACTGGATCGGCGGCGCGTTCGTCCAACTCGGGGAGCGCCAGGCCATGACCGAAATCGACGATCGCGAGCTCAGCCAGCGGCTGCGTGCGCTGCGCGTAGACCCGCCGGCGACGGGCTTCGAAGCACGGCTCGCTGAGCGGCTGATCGCGACCGCCCCCGAGCCTGCCAGCGCGCAGCGACGCGGGGGGCGCGTGATCATGGGTCCGTGGCTGCGGCGTGGGCCAGTGCGACTGATCGGAGCCACGGCGCTGTTTCTGGCCGGGGCGGCGGCGGCCGTCGAGGGCGGTGTGGTCGAGTGGGTGCAGGCGCGGGTGCAGGCAGTGCGGAGCCCAGCGCCTCCTCCTGCGCCGCCGGCGCCGAGCCCCTTCGAGCGGGCACCCGCGCCTCGGCGCGAACGGGTCGAGCGTCACCCAGCGCCGGCTGACGCCGTCGTCGGCGTCCCTCGCGCGCCCGAGCCGCCGGCGCGGGCGGAAGCTTTGGAGCCGCCGCCGACCGTCCCGCGTCTGCGCGTGCCCGAGCGCCGGCTCGAGCGTGCGCAGGAAGCCGCGTCCGCTCCCGAGCGTCGCCCCGCGCTCGAGCCGCCGCTCATCCCGCGGCTCGAGATCGACCCACGCGGCCGCGAGCGTGGCAGCGATCCCGACACGCGACTCGGGCGCGGGCTGGCGAGGCCTGGCGAGAGCGCGCTCGCCCGCGAGCGCGGACGCGACTTCGAGCGCATCCGCGATATCGCGAAGGTGCGACGCGAACGGGCGACGACAGACAACGACCGGCCGCGCGCGCTCGACCGCCTACGCGAGCGACGTGACCGAATCAACGTCGAGCGACGAGAGATGATGCAGGAGCGCGGCCGCAGGGATCGGCAGTCCCGGTGAGCGCGCGGCGTCGATCTGCCGTTCGTCGCGCGGCCTGGCTGACGTGCGCGCTCGCGGCCCTTTGCCCCGCCTCGATCACCCTCGCCCAGACGCCGGCGGCGCCGACCCCGACGCTCCCCGCGACGCGATCGAGCCGCGATCTGCGGCGCGAGGTCGATGCCGCGCTGGAGCACTTCCGGGCGCGTCGGTTCGCCGAGGCCCGAGCGGCGTTTCTGCGCGTCTTGCCCGAAATATCCGCGGGTGAGGCGCGCGACAACCTCGAGTTCAACGTCGCCGTGTGCGATTACGAGCTCGGTGATTACCTGGCTGCGGAGCAGCGCTTCGCTCGCCTCGCGTCCCCGCCTTCGCCCGCCGGCGCGGACGCGCTGCTCCACGCGGGCTGGGCGGCCCTCGCGCGAGGCGACGCGCCGGCAGCCGAACGTTACCTGCGCGCCGTCGGAAATGACGCCGCGATCACCGACAGACGGCGCGAGCTCGAGGCGGCGATCGAGGCGCGCCACGCCGACGCCGAAGCGGCGGCGTTCGATGGTCGCCTTGCCGTGGCCACGGCTGCCTACGACCGCGGCGACCTCGCCGCCGCCGATGCCGCCCTGCGCGACGCACGGCGACACGAAGCGCACGCCAGCGAGCGAGCGCGGGCGGCGCGCGACTACCTGGAGGGGCTCGTCGCCCACGAGCGCGGAGACGACGCCACCGCTCGCATAGCGCTCGAGCGCAGCCTGAGCCGCAACCCGAGCGACGGCGCGGTGCGGGCGGCGCTGGGCGAGCTGGCCCTGGCGAGCGGCGACATCGAGGGCGCCGAGCGCCACTACCGGGCGAGCCTCGATGCAGAGCTGTCCCCCGCCGATGCTCGGGTCGTGCGCCAGGCGATCGACGCGCTCTACCCGCTGCCCCCTCCCGGCCTCGGCGTGTGGCTCACGGCAGGCGCCGGCTATGACTCGAACGCGACGCAGTCGGGCTCGACCGACGCCGTCGGCTACGCCGTTCCAGAGGGTCGAGGCAGCCCGTTCGCCGCGCCCGCCTGGAGCATCGAGTATCGACTGAGGAGCGGCGCACGCACGCGGCTGGCGCCATATTACGCTGGCGATTGGCTGCTGCTCGGCGCGAGCGAGGTCGAGGCGGCCAGCTTGCAGAGCCACGAGGCGGGCGTGCGCTTCCACCTGGCGCCGAGCGCCTCGAGCGAGCTACGCCTGTCCGCCGGGGGAGGCGCCACGTTCAGCGGCCTCGAGCTCGCGCCGTTCAGCCTCGACGGCTCGCTGCGCGCCCGCTTCTCGCTGTCGCACGGGCGCCTTTTCCAGAGCGTGCTCGGGGTCGACGCGCGGCCGAGCCTCGGCCTCGACGGTCGCGACTACCTGAGCGGGCTGCGCGTCGACGCCTCGCTCGGCGAGCGCTTCGACGCGGGGCGCTGGGGCGTCGGCGCCGGCATCGCGTACCGGTACAACGGCATCGGCAAACAGTTCGCGAGCGTCGATCCGGGGCGTTTCCCGATCTGCAACCGCGCCTGTGCGAACGCGCAGTTCGAGCTGCCGCTGGGCTATTCCGGCCCGATCGCGTCTCTCGATGCGGACGTCGACGTGACGGCAGGGCTCCAGCTCGCCGCCTCTGCTCGCTACGAGCATCGCACCTATCTCGACGAGAACCGCATCACGGGCCCGGTGCTGCTCGGGCTCGGCCGCTCGATCGCCGACAAGACGCGCGTCGACGACCGGTACACGCTCGCCGCTCGAGCTCACCAGCGCTTCGGCACAGCGCCCGAGCTCGGCGTGTTCATCGACTATACGCTCCGCGTCAGCCGCTCCAACGTCGCGTACGATCCCGATGACATTCGCGACCACGCATTCGACTATGACGACCGCAACTTCGTGCAGCACATCGTCGAGCTCGGCGCCGACGCGCGCTTCTGACGGCGCCACAGGACCCGCGAGGGTCTTTCGCGGAGCGTCCGCCGGGTCGTACTCCCCGACATGGACCGCTCTCGCACCACCAACGCCCCCAGCACGGCATTCGCCGGCGTGCCGCGCCGCAGCGGCAAGCCCATGGATATGCGGCAGCTCGACCGCACCATCGCCTGGCGCCGGGACATGGGCGTGCGGCATGCAGAGAACGCGCGACGCCTGAAGCCGGCGCTGCACGTCTCCGCGTGCCCGGCTTGCGACGGATCCGACTCGGCGCCTTTCGTCGAGGTCTACGGTTTCCTCTACCACGAGTGCGCGGCGTGCGGTCATCTGTACCTGCAGAATCCCCCGGCACACGACGACATCGCACGCCTGTATCAGGGCGCGACGGAGCAGTCACACGTGTACGTCGGCGAGGATCTGTTCCGGCGCCGTGTCGAGCGCGTCGCGCGACCGAAGGCGAGCTTCTGCGCCGAGCACATCGCGCCAGGCGGGCTCTGGTTCGACATGGGCTGTGGTACGGCCGAGCTGCTCAGCGTGGTGCGGGAGCTCGGCTGGGAGCCGCGGGGCTGCGAGGCTGACCCAGCGCACGTCGATTTTGCGCGGGCGCGCGGCATCGACGTGATCCGCGGCTACCTCTCTGAGCTGCCGCGCGAGCTCGGCGCGAACGTGCGCGTTCTCTCGGCTCTCAATCTGCTCGAGCACCTGCCCGACCCGAAGCCGTCGCTGGTGCGGCTCACGGCGCCCCTCGCGCCGGGGGCCCACGTGGTGATCGAGGTGCCGCGCCACCCGTCGCTGAGCTCGTTCTCGAACCTGCTCTATCCGAGCCTCGCCTGCCGCCACATCTATCCGCCCGACCACCTGCACATCTTCACGGAGGCCTCGCTCGAGCGCGTGCTCGACGCAGCCGGGCTCGAGGCGCGCGCGGTGTGGGTGTTCGGGCAAGACTACCAGGAGCTGATATACTCGAGCGCGGCGCACGCCGGCCTCGGCGAGTCGGCGTTCTTCCATCGCTTGCTCGACGGCGGGGGCGCGATCCAGCGCGCGATCGACGCCGAAGACCTGTGCGACGTGCTGTTCGTCGTCGCCGTCAAGCCGGGCTGACGAGAGCAGGCTCGTCCGCGTCGACGCGCCCGACTCGGTAGTTGAGCCGCAGCACGTGCGTGAGGGCGCCGTGCTTGGCCTCGCGAAAAGCCCGACTCGCGTCCCTTCCGGCATACTCGACCAAGCGCCCGGCTCCGCCGGGATGCTCGGCGAGCCAGCCCGTGACGTCGTAGACGTCGCCGTCGATCACGATCCAGGTGCTGTCGCTGCTCGCATGGCGGCGCACCTCATCCCAGGAGTAGGTCGGCAGCCGCATCTCCGGCGCGTGACTCACGTTGCCGAGCGGTCGCTGAGCCTCCGGGTAGCCCCCGTTGGGGGTGCCGTTCACGCGCGGCATGTAGCGAGAGCGCTCCGACACGCCGAGCTCCGACGGGCGACCGCTCTCGACGCGGTTCGGCGTCCGGCTCAGACTGCGCATGAAGATAGAGCCGGGGCGGCCCTCGGCGCGCTCGGCGATCGCCGCCACGGCCGCGCGCACCGTGCGCCTCTCGCGGGCGTTCGGCTCGCTGTAGCCGAGCGCCGCGAGGTAGTGCTCGTCCATGGCGACGCGGGCGGCCGCGAGCATCACCTCGTGCTCGGGCGATGCGCTGCCGAACGAGTTCTTGACGAACAGCTCGAACGTCTCCGTCTTGAGCGGCGAGTGGAAGGCGTTGCGCCGGTTGACGTCGCGGAACCAGGCGTACATCTCCCCCTGATCGGTGCTGAGCTCGGCGATGTGCATGGCGCGGCCGAGGCGCACGTGCGCCTGGAAGAAGCCCTCCCGCTCGAGCGGAGTGATCGCCCGGTGCCCGATGCGATCGATGCCGTCGAGCCACGTGAACGCCGTGTTGAGCAGCACGTACTTCATGCCGTCGTTGGGCAGGTAGTAGCGGCCGTGGATCTGGTTCATGCGCTCGACGGCCCGGATACCGCGCTCGCTCGCCTCGCCCCACTCGAAGTAGTTGGCGAACAGCGCGTAGGTATCGAAGAAGCGCCCCACGGGGTTGCGCTCTGCCTCGCGCGTGCTTCGCAAGAAGAGCGCCAGCGCCTCCCAGGTGGCTACGCGGTTGATGGCCAGCGTCTCCACCACACGCGACTCGGCGCGGAACGCACGCAGCAGGTGGTGATAGATGCGATCGCTGTCGGCGCACGGATCGAGCTCTGCGAGCTGCTCGGGCGAGGTGCCCCTCACCAGCCATTCGGCGCGCCCCTCGAGCTCGGCGAGCCGGTTCAGCGCGCCGCCGACGGCCGACGCGAGCTCGGGCAAGCCCAGCGACTCGGCACGGCGGCGGAGGAAATCGAGCTCGGCGACGTGTACACCGGTCTTCGCGCGCAGCGTCAAGCGCTCGACGAGCTCGCGAAAGAGATCCGTGCCGCGCTCTGCCTCCGACAGGCGTTGCACCCCGTCGAGCAAACGACCGGCTACAAATTCCGCCTCTTCGCTCAGGACGTCTCGGAGACGCTCGAACGGAGTGGATTGCTCGAGGCGGGCCGCCTTGGCCAACGCCGCAGTGAAGCTGCTCTGCACCGGGCGGGAAGCTAGCAACCCGAGCGCGCGTTTCCCAAGCGGTTTTTTCGACGCGGCAGCGGCGGCCCGCTCGGGCCGGTTCAAGGGCGACGCCGCTCGGACCGTTCGATGAAACGTCCCCCCTTACCTTTCGGGTGTGCCAAATGGGTACCGAGCTGATACTGCGGCATGCGAACGCCGAGCTCCTCTCGAACGACTTCGAAGCCAACCTTTGCAAGGGTCGCGCCTTCGTGCCTGGCTCGCATGGGCTCGCGCAGCGCGAGCTCTGCCAGCTCCGTATCGAGCATCCCGACGGTGGTCAGGCCTTCTGCGTACGCGCGGAGGCCGTCTGGATCGATGCCGGGACGCCCGGAGGGACGGGCCTGTCGTTTCTCGACTTCGACGCCGCCGCTCGAGACGCGCTGCGCAGCTTCGCTATGGCGCGGGGCGCCGCCGCGAGCGCATCGAGCGCCGCTCACGTCGCGGCGCCGCCGCAGAGCTCCGCGCGCGAGGGCTCTCGCGCACCCGGCAGCTCTCGCGCACCCAGCAGCTCCGGCGCGCCGATCAGCTCCCGCGTCACGGTGCGAGCTGCGGGCAGCAGCGCCGACCTCGACGCGATCGACGCCGACCCGAGCAGCGAGCCCGGCTCCGACATCAGCAGCGCCGCCGCCCGCGACGTGCACGAGCGAGTGCGCGCGCTCGACCTCTCCGAGCGCGACGTGATGGCACGGCAGGGCAGCCTGCCCGAGCGCGTCGCGCTCGAACGCCGCTACGGCAGCTCGGTGTGGGAGGGGCTCTTGCACAATCCCCAGATCACGACGCGAGAGGTGCTGCGGATGGCGAAGAGCACCTCGCTGCCGACCGGCTTGGTCAACGTGATCGTCGCCAACCGCGCCTGGCTGTCGGACGGCGCGATCAACCAGGCGCTCCTGACCAACCCGCGGGTCTCGGGGGTGCACCTGGAGCGGGTGTTGCGCGCGCTGCCCCAGGCCGAAATCCAGCGGGTCGCGGAGCTGTCGAGCCTGCGCATGCAGGTGCGGCAAGCCGCGAAGCGCCTGATCCGGCGCTAGCACGGTGCGACGGGGCGAGCGCCGCGGCACGCTGGCGCTTGACCCGCCCGAGGGCGCGCCGCACGCTCTACCCCCGCATGACCGAGCGGCTCTACTACACGGATTCCTACCTGACCGAGTTCGACGCCACGGTCGTCGGCCACGGCGAGGGCGGGCGCGTCTACCTCGACCGCTCTGCCTTCTATCCGACGTCCGGAGGGCAGCCGTTCGATCGCGGGCGCCTGGACACGAGGGACGGAAGCGACGGCTCGGCGGGCCTCGACGTGCGCGACGTGGTGGACGAGGGCGAGCGAGTCGCGCACGTGCTCACCGAGCATGACGCGAACCGGCTCGCGGCGGGCGAACGAGTGACGGGACGCGTCGACTGGGCGCGCCGCTTCGATCACATGCAGCAGCACTCCGGGCAGCACCTGCTCTCTGCCGTGTTCTCGGAGCGCCTCGGGCTCGCGACGCTGAGCGTCCATTTCGGGGCCGAGACCTCGACGCTCGATCTCGACGCCGCTGTGCTCACCCCCGAACAGCTGCTCGACATCGAGCGCCGCGCCAACGAGCTGGTGTTCGAGAATCGTCCGGTGACGGTCGCCGAGGAACAGGCCGCCGAAGGGCTGCGCAAGCCGAGCGCGCGCACGGGGCCCCTCCGCATCGTGAGCATCGACTCGCTCGATCGCAGCGCCTGCGGCGGCACCCACGTCGCGCGCACCGGCGAGATCGGGCCGATCTTGCTGCGCAAGCTCGACCGCGTGCGAAAGAGCGCGCGGGTCGAGTTCGTGTGCGGCGCGCGGGCGACCCGGCGTGCCCGCGCCGACTACGACGTGCTGGCGCGACTCGGCGGCCAGCTCTCGGCCTCCGTCGACGACGTGGTCGACGTGGTGAGCAAGCGCCTCGCCGAGCAGCAGCGCGACTCGGCGGCCCTGCGCGCCGCGCGTGAGAGCCTCGACGCCTATCAGGCCGCGGAGCTCTACGCCCGGGCGCGCGTCGAGGGCGGCGACCGCCCGGCGCTGCATGTCGAACGGCGCGCCGACGGCGGCGTGCAGGATCTGCGCAGCCTCGGGCTGGCTTACATTGCCCATCCGCAGGCGCTCTTCGTCGCCACCCTCGAGCGCCCGCCCTCGATCCTGCTCGCGACATCTGCGGATACGGGCGTCGACGCCGGGGCCGTGCTCAAAGCCGCCCTGGCTGCCGTCGGTGGGCGCGGGGGTGGCTCGCCGCGCGTGGCTCAAGGCAGCGTGGAGAGCACGGAGGCCCTCGGCGAGCTGCTGCGCGACGTGAGCGCCCGCGTCGACGCGGCCCGAGCGCTCCGCTCGCGCTGAGGCGGGAGTGCCCGAGCCATCCAGCACGCCCCGCCCGGGGCCGACGTTTGCAGCCGCGCAAAGTCTCCCGTCACGGCGGATTTTCTCGGCCGTTCGCGAACATGACAAGCGCCGAGCCGTGGACTAAAGCATTCGCATGCTCCTCTCTCAGAGTCCGCGCGCCGCGCGCGCGCCGCTCTCGGCGCAGCTGGTGCGGCGCTTCGCGGGCATCGTCGGCGAGGCGAACTGCATCTCGGAGCCGTCTCAGCTGGTCACCTACGAGTGCGACGCGCTGCCGCACCTGCGCGCCCGGCCCGGGCTGGTGGTGTTGCCCGAGTCGCGCGACGAGGTGGTGGCGGTGATGAAGCTCGCGCACGAGGCGGGGCTGAGCGTGGTGCCGCGCGGCTCGGGGACGGGCCTCTCCGGCGGGGCGATGCCGAGCGAGGGTTGCCTTCTGCTCGGGCTGTCGCGCATGCGCCGGATCCTCGAGATCGACCTCGACAACGGCTGGATGCGCGTCGAGCCGGGGGTAGTGAACCTCGATATCACGAAGCGGCTACAGCCGCACGGTTACTACTACGCGCCCGATCCCTCGTCCGCGCAGGTGTGCAGCATCGGCGGCAACGTGGCCGAGAACTCGGGCGGCGCGCACTGCCTCAAGTATGGTTTTACCACGCACCACGTGCTCGGCGCCGAGGTGGTGCTGGCGGATGGCAGCGTGATCCAGCTCGGTGGCCCCGTGCTCGATGCGCCAGGCTACGACCTGCGCGGCGCGCTCGTGGGCAGCGAGGGCACGCTCGGTGTGGTGACGCAGGTGATCGTGCGCATCTGCCGGGCGCCCGAGACCACGCGCACGCTGCTCGCGAGCTTTGCGTCCACGGCCGACGCGGGCAACGCGGTGTCGCTGATCATCGCGGGGGGTATCCTGCCGGCAGCGATCGAGATGATGGACAAGATGGCGATCGACGCGGTGCGCGCCGTGATGGGCGTGCACCTGCCGGCGGTCACGGCGGTCCTGCTCATGGACGTCGACGGCACCACGGCGGAGGTCGAGCACACCGCGGAGAAGGCCATCGAGCGCTGCCGCGCGGCGGGCGCGCTCGAGGTGCGGCAACCCGCGACCGCTGCCGAGCGCGACGCCATGTGGCGCGGCCGCAAGAGCGCGTTCACCGCCATGGGCCGGCTGAGCCCGAACTACATCGTGCAGGACGGCGTCATCCCGCGCTCACAGATCGCGCGCGTGCTGACCGAAATCGCGCGCCTCTCGGAGCACTACGGCGTACGCGTCGCCAACGTGTTTCACGCGGGCGACGGCAACCTGCACCCGCTCGTGCTGTATGACGCGTCGGTGCCCGACGAGGCGAGGCGCGCAGAGACCTGCTCGGGCGAGATCGTACGGCTGTGCGTGAGCGCGGGCGGCTCGATCACGGGCGAGCACGGCGTCGGCGCAGACAAGGCCGCCTACATGGGCGAGATGTTCAGCGAGACCGACCTCGAGACGATGAACCTGCTGCGCTGCGCCTTCGATCCCGAGCGCCGCTTCAACCCCGGCAAGGTCTTCCCCACCCCGCGCCTGTGCGGTGACCTGCCCGGCAAGCACTACGTGCCCCACCCCGCCGAGCTCGACGGGCGGATCGGTCGCGGATGACGACGCTCGAGCCCACCCAGCTGGAAGAATGCGGCGAGCTCCTGGCGGGCGCGGCACGCGAGAAGCGGCGCGTGGCGTTCGTCGGCGGCGGCACGGCCCTCGAGGTCGGCAACGTCGGTGCCGCGGCCGACGTGATCCTGTCGACACGTCGCCTCGATCGCGTGGTGGAGTACGCGCCGGAAGACCAGGTGATCGTCGCGGAGGCGGGGCTCACGCTCGGACGGCTACGCGAGCTGGCGGCGCCGAACGCGCAGTGGTTCGGAGTGGACGCCCCGCTCGCCGAGCGCGCGACGCTCGGTGGCCTGGTGGCGGTCGGGGCGTTCGGGCCGCGGCGCTTGCGCTATGGCGGCATGCGCGAGCTCCTGCTCGGCATCACCCTGGTGCGCGCCGACGGCGCCAGCGCCATGAGCGGCAGCAAGGTCGTCAAGAATGTGGCGGGCTTCGATCTGCCGAAGGTGATGTGCGGAGCGCTCGGCACGCTCGGCCTCGTGGCGCGCGTCACGCTGCGCCTGCACCCCGCGCCGGAGACGACCGAGACCGCCGTCGTCACCGGCGCGAGCGCGGCCGCGGTGGTCGACCTCGTGCGCGCGCTGCGCCGGGCGCAGCTCGAGCCATCGAGCGTCGTCGGTCTGCGGCGCGGCGCCGGGCGTTACGACGTGGGCGTGCGCTTCGAGGGCTTCGAGCGCGGCGTTCGACACGACGTGGAGCGCTTTGTCGCGCTGCTGCCCGAGGCGGAGCACGCCACGCCGAACGCCCGCGAGGCTGCAGCGTTCTGGGCCGATCACGACGCGGCGCGCACCGAGAGCACGCTGCGCGTGCGGGTGAACGCGCTCGCGACGCATCTGCCGGAGGTCGAGGCGTTGCTCGAGCCACTGCTCGGCTCGCTCGAGGCTCCGCGCCTCGCCTGGTATGCCTCGCTCGGCGTCGGTTTCTCGAGCGGGGTGCCGACCAGTGTGCCGCGCGCCCTCGAGGCGCTCACCCTCGCGCGCAGCGGGCTCGTGCGCCTCGGCGGCTCGCTCGTGGTCGACGCTGCTCCGGCCGCGGTGCGCGAGAAGTTCGACGCGTTCGGGCCCCTGCCGAGCGCGTTCCCCGTCATGCAGGCGCTCAAGCAGCGCTTCGACCCCGAGCGCCGGCTCAACACCGGTCGCTTCGTCGGGGGCCTGTGATCGCCATCCGAGTTGTCCCCCCAGCACGTCAGAGCGTATGCCCGAACGTAAACTGATCGACGAGTGTGTTCATTGCGGCTTCTGCCTGCCGGCTTGCCCAACCTACCAGTCGTGGGGCCAGGAGATGGACTCGCCGCGCGGCCGCATCTACCTGATGAAGGCGCACGACGACGGCCGAATGCCGCTCTCGGAGGTCGCTCGTCATTTCGATCGTTGCCTGGGCTGCCTCGCTTGCGTGACGGCCTGCCCCTCCGGCGTCAAGTACGACGAGCTGATCGAGCAGACACGCATCGAGCTCGAGCAGAGCCACCGCCGCGCGTGGACGGATCGGTTGCTGCGCGGCTTCATCTTCGCCGTGTTCCCCTACCCCGCGCGGCTGCGCGCGCTCGCCCTCGTGCAGTGGCTCTACGAGAAGAGCGGCCTGCGCTTCCTGCTACGCAAGCTCGGGCTGATGCGCCTCTTGCCCGATCGCCTCGCCAACCTCGACGCGCTGGCGCCGAGCCCGCGCTGGGGCGCCCTGTGGGACCGCCTGCCCGCGTTTCGCGCCGCCGCGGGCGCGCGCCGCCGGCGCGTGGCGCTGCTCCCGGGCTGCGTGCAGGCCGTGTATTTCCCGGAGGTAAACCAGGCCAGCGTTCGCGTGCTCGCCGCCGAGGGCTGCGACGTGGTGGTGCCGGCGGGGCTCGGCTGCTGCGGGGCGCTCTCCTTCCACTCGGGCAGGCAAGCCGAGGCCGAGGCCCTGGCGCGGCGTGCGATCGAACAGCTCGAGCGCCTCGAGGTCGACACCATCGTGGTCAACGCGGCGGGCTGCGGCTCCACCATGAAGCACTACGCGCGCATGTTTCACGCCGACCCAGCGTGGCAAGCTCGCGCCGCAGCCATCGCCAGCAAGGTGAAGGACGTGAGCGAGCTGTGCGCCGAGCTCGAGCCGCGCGCACCGCGCCACCCGCTGTCGCTGCGAGTCGCTTACCACGACGCCTGCCACCTCTCGCACGGCCAGGGCATCCGCAAGCAGCCCCGCGCCGTCTTGGCGGCCATCCCGGGCATTCAGCTCGTCGACGTGCCCGAGCCCGAGCAATGCTGCGGCAGCGCCGGCGTCTATAACCTGCTCGAGCCCGCGAGCGCCCGCGCCATCGGGCGCCGCAAGGCAGACAACATCCAGTCGCTGAACGCAGACGTGCTGGTCAGCGCGAACCCGGGCTGCACGTTGCAGATCGTGAGTCAGTTCGTCGCGAGCGGGGCGACGATCCGGACCGCGCATCCCATCGAGGTGGTGGATGCGTCCATTCGTGGGGTGGATTTGTGAGCGGAGTGAGAGTTCATAGCAACTAGGGGCTCAAACGGTCCGAGGGGTCAGGGGCATCCCTGTTAGTAGCTTCCTCTTTCCATCCGAGGCGCCCTGTGGGAGACGGCCCCCATGGCCAACCCGAGCGTGGACGTGACGTCCCTGCTGCGGCTGGTGCTGCTCCACGCCGGGGCGGACCTTCCCCTTCGCCAAACCGTCGCGGTAATGAGGGCTGCGGGAGGCCCCACCGGGGACTCTGCCGCTCTGCAAGCCGTCCCGCGAGCCCTTCGAGCTCGTGGCTTGGCTCCGAGGCCTCGTCAGCAACAGGCCGTCCGAGACCGACGTCGTCATTCGCAACAAGAAGGGCAAGCTCACGGAGTCCCTCTGCGGCTTCGATCGACGATCCTCGGCCGATCATCGTCTCGGCACCTTTGCCCTCCAGTCTGCGTGATGTGCTCCAGCAGCTACCAGCCATCGCGCTCACCCTGCACCGCGCCGACCGCGAAGGCCCCAACCGCTCAGACGATGACCGGTCAGCACACGCCAGCTCGACGCACTCCGGGCGTCGCTCCCCCGAAAGCTTCTCGTCGGAGCCTGTGCGAGCGGGCGGAGGCGCTGCCGGTTCCCGCGCCGCGCCTCGTGGAAGACGGCGGAAAGAATACCGACTGGTTGGTCTGTACGACGGCGGCGAGGAGCTGACCCCGCGCGAACGATCGGGCCGAGCTGATCCTTGCAAAACCGGCATCAGCTCGGCCGCTCCCGCGTCGGCGTACGGTAAGGCACAGGGCGCGCCGTCGCAGACTCGCGTCGGTTCGCGGGCGTGACCTGCTAACAGCGATGGCGGTCAGGGTCAGGGCTGCTGGTGGATATGGCCTCTCCGCTGAGCTACGAAAACGGCCCGGTCGATCCCTTACAACATCGCGGAGGGCCACCGCCGGACCAGCAACACTCGCGAGTATGTGCGGTTTCTCGACATCGCCTGTGGAAGCGCGGCGGAGCTTCAGACGCAATTCTTGCTCGAACGAGGCCATCCGCGCCCCTGACCCCTAAAACCTCCCCTGGAGCGCCGGCATCGGCACCAGCGACGACCCCGCGCCGATGAGCGTGAACCGCAAACTGTCCACCCCGCCCGACGCCTCCTTCTTCTTCCCGCTCGAGGCCGCGGCTCCTTCGATGATGCCGAAGACCAACCCAGCGCCTGCACCCACGACGGTGCCGACGGCGGCGCCCGTGAGCAGGTTCTTGGGGCGCCCGTCGTCGATGAGGAAGAGGGCGCCCACGGCGGTGCCGACGATGGCGCCCAGGCCGACGCCGTAGCCGACGTCCCTCAGGATGTAGTGACCGATTGGCGGTGGGCCGCTGCCGACGTCGAGCACGCCGAGCGTCAGCCCGGCGCCGACGCCCACGAGCGCGCCGACACCGGCGCCGAAAACCAGCTTACGCCACTCGTCGCTCTCGTATTCCCTGCCCGTCGCGAGGTAGCCGGAGGCCAGGCCGATCTGTGCACCCGTCCAGAATCCATCGAAGCCGTACGAGACGATGGAAGGTGTGTCGTTTTCGGCCGCCCGCGACACGGACGGAATGAGCCAAAACCCCGCGAGGAGTGTAATAGTCGACGCCACGCGCCAAGATCTCGACATACGTTTCTCCAGATAAGAAAAGACCCTTCAACGTAGCATGGCGCGCTTCACCCACAACCCGGCCTATCCACACCTGCACCTGCGGGCGCAGGGCGGCGTTGGGTGGTAAATGGACACTTCAGACCTCGATTGTTTGACCTGCGGCGCGTGCTGCTTTCAGCGGCCGGGCACGATCCTGGTGTCGGAGACGGATCTGGTGCGCTGGAAGCGCGCGGGTCGCGACGACATCACCTCGCAGCTCGAGCCTGGACACTTCGGCCTGATGGCGTTCGCGATGGGCGAGAACGGCGGGTGCGTGCACCACGGCACCGCTGACGAGCCGCACGCCTGCCGCATCTACGCGGATCGCAGCGAGACGTGCCGCGATTTCGAGGCAGGCAGCTGGCAGTGTCTCGAGTTCAGACGCGACCGGGGGATCGATCCGCCGCTGCCGGGATCGCGCCGGGGGAGATAGGGGAAGGGGCCGAGGGTCCAAGGGGCCGAGGGTTTCAGAGCCTCGTCCCGCTTCGAGAGACCCTCGCATCGTCGCCAACGGCGTGGACGGCGCATGGCCCCTTCACGACGCTCACGGTGTGAAAAATCGATTCTCCGGACGCGGCAGCCCCAGGTTCTCCCGCAGCGTCGTCCCCGCATACTCGCGACGGAAGATGCCGCGGCGCTGGAGCTCGGGCACGAGCTTTTCGACGAAGTCGTCGACGCCGCCGGGGACGTAGGGAAAGAGCACGTTGAAGCCGTCGCTGCCCTCGCCCTCGAGCCAGGCCTGCATCTCGTCGGCGATGTGTGCGGGTGTGCCGACGAAGGAGAGGCCGCCGTAGCCTCCGACGCGATGGGCGAGCTGCCGCACGGTGAGGTTCTCGCGGCGCGCGAGCTCGACCGCGCGCTTGCGCCCGGTGTGGCTGTGGTTCGTCTCGGGCAGCTCGGGCAGCGGCGCGTCGGGGTCGAAGCCGCTCGCGTCGTGCCCGATCCAGACGGAGAGCGAGGCGATGCTGCTGTCGTAGTGCACGAGGCTGTCGAGGCGCTCGCGCTTCTCCTGGGCCTCGGCGAGGCTGTCGCCGATCACCACGAAGGCGCCGGGCAGGATCTTGATGTGGTCGCGGTTACGCCCGAGCTTCTCCGCTCGGCCTTTGACGTCTGCATAGAAAGCCTGCGCGCCCGGCAGCGTCGACTCTGCGGCGAAGACGAGCTCCGCCGTCTCGGCGGCGAGCTGGCGGCCCGCCTCGGAAGCGCCCGCTTGCACGATGACGGGCCAGCCCTGGATGGGGCGCGCGATGTTGAGCGGTCCGCGCACGGACAGGTACTTGCCCTTGTGATCGAGCACGTGCATCTTCGACGGGTCGACGTAGATGCCCTCGGCGACGTCGCGCACGAAGGCGTCGTCCGCAAAGCTGTCCCACAGCCCCGTCACCACGTCGTAGAACTCGCGGGCGCGGCGGTAGCGCTCGTCGTGCTCGACGTGCTCGGTCAGGCCGAAGTTGAGCGCGGCGTCGGGGTTCGACGTCGTGACGATGTTCCAGCCCGCGCGGCCGCCGCTGATGTGATCGAGCGACGCGAAGCGACGCGCGATGTGATAGGGCAAGTCGAAGGTGGTCGAGGCCGTCGCCACCAGGCCGATGTGCTCCGTCGCGCCCGCCAGATAGCTGAGCAGCGTGAACGGCTCGAAGGAGGTGACCGTGTGGCTACGTCGCAACGCCTTCACAGGCATGTTGAGCACCGCCAGGTGGTCTGCCATGAAGAAGGCGCTGAAGCGGCCGCGCTCCAGCGTCTGCGCCAGGCGCTTGATGTGCTGGAGGTTGAAGTTGGCGTCCGGCTGGGCGCCGGGATAGCGCCAGGCGCCCGTGTGGATGCTGATGGGGCGCATGAATGCGCCGAGCTCGAGCTGTCGCTTCGCTGTCATGGATTCTTCGTCCGATCGCCGCGCGCCGTGCGCCGCCGAGCATACACCTGGGAACGCGCGCCGCGCTCTGCAAGGGTAGGCGCGGCGGCCCGTCGCGTCAGGTGGGCCGAGCCAGAGGCGGAGAGGCGCCTAGGGTCAAATGAAACCTTCCAGCCGTGCGGACCTTCGCACGGGTTCGGGGGCTGGGCGGCGCTCCGTGCCGAGGTTGGCGTTGGGCGGGCGCGGCAGGCCGTAGTGGTCTCGCAGGGTGACGCCTTCGTAGTCTCTGCGGAACAGGCCGCGTTTCTGCAGGATCGGCACGACGTGGTCGACGAAATGGACGAGACCCGACGGCAGCACCGGCGGCATGACGTTGAAGCCGTCGGCGGCACCGCTCTGCCACCAGCTCTCGATCGCGTCGGCGACCTGCTCGGGCGTGCCCGAGAAGGTGCGATGGCCGCGGCCACCACCCAGCCTGCCGAGCAGCTGTCGCACGGTGAGCCGCTCGCGGCGGGCGAGGTTGACGATGAGCGTGTAGCGGCTCTTCTGGCCCTCGATCTGAGCCTCGCCGGGCAGGTCTTTCGGTAGCTCGGCGTCGAGCTCGAGCACGCTGGGGTCCACGCGCAGCACCTGCGCCAGCTGCCGCCTGGCGAACTCGGGCTTGATGAGCCGATCGAGCTCGGCCTCGAGGGCGCGCGCCTCTGTCTCGGTGCCGCCGAGCACGGGGACGATGCCGGGTAGGATCTTGATGGTCTCGGGGTCGCGCCCGACGGCGCGAGCGCGAGCCTTGAGGTCGCGATAGAAGTCGAGGGCGTCTTCGAGCGTCTGCTGTGCGGTGAACACGGCCTCCGCGTAGCGCGCGGCGAGCTCTTTGCCGTCCTCCGATGAGCCTGCTTGCACGAGCAGCGGGTAGCCCTGCGGCGAGCGCTGCAGGTTGAGCGCGCCTTCGACCCGGAAGTGAGCGCCGACGTGGCGCGGCGGATAGAGCTTTTCATCGTCACCCCAGACGCCGCTCGCCTTGTCGCCGCGCGGCGCGTCGTCGGCCCAGCTGTCCCAGAGCTTGAGACAGACGTCGACGAACTCGGCGGCGCGCGCGTAGCGATCGGCGTGCGCAGGCAGCTCGCTGAGGTTGAAGTTGCGCGCGGCCTCGACCCCCGCGGTGGTGACGATGTTCCAGCCGGCGCGCCCGTTGCTCACGTGGTCGAGCGAGCCGAAGCGGCGCGCCAGGTTGTAAGGCTCGTTGTAGGTCGTCGAGGCCGTGGCGATGAGCCCGACGCGCTCGGTGACGGCGGCGAGGGCCGTGAGCAGCAGCGTGGGCTCGAGCGTGCCCGCAGGGCGCTGCCCGATGTTCGTCCACAGCACGGGGCCGTCTGCCAGAAAAAGAGAGTCGAGCTTGCCGCGCTCGGCGATGCGCGCGAGGTTCTGGTAGTGCTCGACGTTGGTGCTGGCAAACGGGTCGCTCTCGGGCAAGCGCCAGGAGGCTTCGTGGTGGCCCACGCCGAGAAGAAAAGCGTTGAGGTGGAGCTTGCCGGGTCGGGTCATGCGCTGAACTTTCCGTATCTGGCGGCTGTGCTGTGGCCGTGTGGAGCTGGGCGTGTGTAGCGAAAGGCGCCCTCGGTGAACGGTTATTTTCGAGGTGTTTCGAGGTGGCGCGAGAATGCCTAATCCACTATATGAGACACATTCGCCACTTGTCGAGACCGTCCTTTTGGAGCCCGGGTGTGCTGCTGCTGGCGCTGGTGTGCGCCGCTGCCGGCTGCGCACGCCGCGAGAGCGCACCGGCCGCGCAGGGCAGCTCGGGCTACGAGACGCTCGCGCTGCGCTACCAAGGCAACAACGGCACCATCACTCCGGCGGAGCTCGCCGACGATCTCGGCTATCTGGCGCCCATCCGGCTGGACTTCGTGGGCAGCACCGTCAGCGGGCCGGCGAGCGTGCAGGCAGTGGTGACCGGCGACACGGATTTCGGCGGTGCTTTCAACGGCGCGATCATCAAGCTCGTGGCGGCTAAGGTGCCGATCGTCGCCGTGGTCGGCTACTACGGCGTCGACGACCAGCGCTGGAGCGGCTTCTACGTGCAGGAAGACAGCCCGATCCGAACGGCGCGCGATCTGCTCGGCAAGAAGATCTCCATGAACACGCTCGGTGCGCACAGCGAGTTCATGGTCAAAGAGTTTCTGTTCCGCGCGAACCTGACCAAGGCCGACACGCAGCAGGTGACGCTGGTGGTCATTCCGCCCGTCAACGGCGAGCAGGTGCTGCGGCAGCGCCAGGTAGACGTCGCCGTGCTCGGCGACATCTACCGCGACCGGGCGGTCGAGAACGGGGGCCTGCGCTCCGTCGTGTCAGACTACGAGATGTTCGGCAAGTTCACCGCCGGCAGCTACGTGATGAAGACGAGCTTCATCCGCCAGCACCCGAACACGGCGAAGAAGTTCGTGGAGGCCGTGGGGCGCGCCATCGAGTGGGCACGCGAGACGCCGCGCGAGCAGGTGATCGCGCGCTTCCGCGAGATCGTGGCCAAGCGCGGGCGCAACGAGAACCCGGACACCTTGAAGTACTGGCGCAGCTACGGCGTAGCAGGGCAGCACGGCGTCATGTCGGATAAAGACTTCCAGGTCTGGATCGACTGGATGGTGAAGGATGGCGAGCTCGAGCCGGGAGAGCTCACGGCGAGCCAGCTCTACACGAACGAGCTCAACTCACTCGCGGCTCCGGCAGCGGCGCAGAACCCTTGAACCCGCGGGCGCGACGCGACGCGAGCAGCGAGTCGAGCGAGAAGCGGCCGGGCCCCGCGACGAGCGTGGCGAGCGCGACGAGCACGTAGGCGAGCGCCAGCTCTTTCCTGCCATAGGGGTCAGCGCCGTGCACGTGGAACGCGGCGACCGCGAGCGTCACGAGCACGAACGCGGCCGCCGGTCGCGTGAGCAGGCCGAGCGCCAAGAGCAGGCCGCCGACGAGCTCGCTCAGGATCGCCGCCCAGCCGAAGAAGGTCGGCGCCGGGAAGCCCCCTTTCGCGAGGTTGCCCACGAAGCCCTCGGCGCTGCCGAGCTTGGGGAGGCCGTGCGCCAGAGCGAGCGAGGCGCCGAAGCCCGCGCGCACCAGCGCCAGGCCGAGCTCGTGCCCGGCAGGCGAGCTCGAACGCAGCCGCCCCCACCAGCCTCCCGGCGCTCTGGCCTCGTCGGCGCTCCGATCGCCGAGACCGCCCTCCCGATCAGCCCCTAGCGCGCTGGCGCTCGCGGGCGTAGCGGCCTGCGCCATGAAGTAGGGCGGAAAGAGCGACGTGAACGGGTGGTATTCGAACATGGCATCTCCTCGCTTGGTGTTTGCCGAGCGGCGCTCAGCGAGCGCGCGACGGCTTCGGTTAGCCCGCGCTCGCGGCCGAGCTCGGGCGCCGGGCGCTGAACGAGTTGGTCGGGCGCGACAGGCCGTAGTGATCGCGCAGGGTCGTCCCGCTATATTCGGTGCGGAACAGGCCCCGCTTTTGCAACAGCGGGACGACGTGCTCCACGAACTCTTCGAGCCCCGAAGGCAAGAGCGGGGGCATGATGTTGAAGCCGTCGGCGGCGCCGGACGCGAACCACTCGACGAGCGTGTCGGCGATCTGCTCGGGCGTGCCGCTGAAGGTGCGGTGGCCTCGCCCGCCGCCGAGGCGTACCAAGAGCTGGCGCACGGTGAGCTTCTCGCGGCGCGCCAGCTCGGTGACGACCACGAAGCGGCTCTGGTGGCCCTGCACCTCTCGAACATCGCCGAGCTCGGGCAGTGGCTTGTCGAGATCGGCCTCCGTGAGCTGTGCGCCCACCAGAGACGACAGCTGGCGCAGGCCATACTCGGGCACCTGCAGGCGCGCGAGCTCCGCCTCGCGCGCGGCGGCCTCGGCCTCGGTTCCGCCGATCACCGGCACGATGCCCGGCAGGATCTTCACCTGCTCGGGGTCGCGACCGTAGGCGGTCACGCGGCGCTTCAGATCGGTGTAGAAGGCCTTTCCCTCCTCCAGCGTCTGCTGCGCCGTGAACACGGCCTCGGCGTAGCGGGCGGCGAACTCGCGACCATCCTCCGACGAGCCTGCTTGCACGAGCAGCGGGTGGCCCTGCGGCGAGGGCGGGATGTTGAGCGGACCGCGCACGCGGAAGAAGCGGCCCGCGTGGTCGATGCGGTGGATCTTGTCGGCGTCGGCGAAGCGACCGCTCGCCTTGTCGGCGATGAGGAAGTCATCCTCCCAGCTGTCCCAGAGCGCGCGGCACACCTCGACGAACTCGGTGGCGCGCTCGTAGCGGTGCTTGTGCTCGGGCACGTCGTCGAGCCCGAAGTTCTGCGCGGCGTCGCTGCCGGCAGTGGTGACGATATTCCAGCCGGCGCGGCCGCCGCTGATGTGATCGATGGAGGCGAAGCGGCGGGCGAGGTTGTAGGGCTCGTTGTAAGTGGTCGACGCCGTCGCCACGAGGCCGATGCGCTCGGTCACCGCGGCGAGCGCCGGCAATAGCGCCGTCGGATCGAGGCGCCCGACGGGACGGTAGCGGACGTCGCCCTGCAGCGCCGGCCCGTCGCCGAAGAAGATGGAGTCGAAGCGACCCTTCTCCGCGACGCGCGCCAGGTGAGCGTAGTGTTGCACGCTCCAGGCGGCGAGCGGATCGGTCTCGGGGAAACGCCAGGCGGACTCGTGGTGCCCGACGGTCATCAGGAAGGCGTTGAGGTGTAGCTGGCGAGTGGTCATGGGCGCGAGGGGTCAGGGGTCAGGGGTCAGGGGCGAGCGATGCGGTGGTGTGCCCCTAGCCGCCGGCGCTCAGCGGGAGCGGGGCTTCCGCGGGGACGCAGAGCGCGCCTTCGTCGAGGGGGGCGGCAGCGACGTCGCGCAGCGCGACCACCCGATCGCGGCCGAGGGGGGCGGCCCCGGGGACCCGGAAGGTCTTGACGTCGAGGCGCGGCACCGGGACGGGGCGCGGCTCGGCGAGCTGCGGCACCCAGTCGTAGGGGTAGCGGTAGGCGCGATAGACGAGGTTGAGGTGGAGCGGGGGCTTGCGCCAGTAGGGGCTGATGTACTCCCACACCGTCTCGTGCTCGCGGGTGACCTCGAAGATGCGACCGTCCGAGCCCTCGGTGATGAGGGTGTTGCCGTTCGGCAGGCGCTGCGCGCTGCTGATGAACGGGCTGTAGAAGCGCGCGGCGTCGACCGGTACGGCAAAGCCGGCCTCCTTCGGCGTGTACTGCCAGCGGATCTCGAGCGTGATCGGGTCGATCTCGAGCACGCGCGAGTGGTCGCGCTGCGCTGTCTTCAGGCCGTGGGGTGCGCCCGGGTTGGGTGCGCCGTAGCCCGCCCAGCCGCCGTTGTCGAACACGAGCAGGTTGCCCTCGCCGGGCAGGCCGCGCGGGATGATGTGGGCGTGGTGCTGCCCGATGATCCAGCCGAGGGCGCGCTCGCGCTCGGTCTGGTCGTAGCGCGGCCCGAGCCGCCACACGATCTTGCCGCTGCGCTTGTCGACGATGGCGATGATGTTGGCCTCGCGCGCGTCCCAGATCAGGTTGTCGGGGTGGAAGCGCTCGTCACCGCGGTCGTACCAGCGGTTGGGGCCGAGCACCGAGAGCGAGTTGATGTGCAGCCAGTCGCCGTGGCCCTCGCTCGGGGCGTCGCTGCCGAGCGCGCCGCCACCCGGGGCGCGCACGTTCGGGTTCTTGCGCAGCACCGCGCGCGCCTCGGCGTCGAAGCCGAGCTCCTCGAAGTGCTCGAACGGGCGCCACTGCCAGATGATGCGGCCCTGCCAGTCGACCTCGATGATCTTGTCGTCGAGCAGCGGGCGCTCGCTGATGGCTGGCGCCGTGACGTTCTCGTGCACCAGCAGCAGCGTGTTGCCCCGATCGGTGAGCGGTGTCTGCCCGGGCACGAAGTACCCGACCGGGTTGCCCTCGCGCTGGAAGTCGTGGTGCTGACGGGCGAGCCAGCGCGGAGCGCTGCCCGGATCGCTGATGTGCTCCAGACGATCGAACCGCCACACGACGTTGCCGTCCCAGTCGATCTGGACGAGATCGAGCTGGTCTTGCGCGCCGTGCCGCGGGTCGCGCTCGCCGCTGCTGCCGAACACCTGCCCGCCCGGCAGGAGCTTGTTCGGGAAGCCTTGCAGGCCTTGCCAGAGCTGCACCTCCCTGCCGTTTAGGTCGATCAGCAGGGCCCCCTGCCCTGGCGCCTGGAACAGCGTGTAACCAGCGTAGGCCCGCTCGGGGTCAAACACGGTGACACCGGTGGGGTAGACGCTCGGGTATCCCATGGGGCTCTCCTCCCTCGACGAATGAAGATCTCGGCCGGCGGCGGGCCACGGCGCGAGGCGCGCTGTCGGTCAGTACAGCCTACACCAACGCAGCGCTTTGTCTACTATGATAGACAGCCGCGAAGGCGGCCACGAGCGCGAAGCCGGCCCCGATGAGCAGGAACACGGTGTCGAGCCCGAGCCAGCTGCCCAGCGCGCCGCCGGCGATGCTGCCGAGCACGCCGCCGGAGGGGCCCGCGAGCGCGTTGAGGCCGGACGCCTTGCCGTGGCCGGTGCGAGCGCCGATCTGCGCGTAGCGGGCGAGCGTCGCGATCTGGATGGTGCCGAGCCCGAGCCCGAGCGAGAGCGCGCCGAACCATAGCCAGAACGGGTGTGACCCGGCGCCGATCGCGCCCATGCCGATCGCGATGGCGCTGAAGCTCGCGAGCTTGGCGCGCCGCGGCCCGAGCCGCTGCACGCCGCCTCCCAGCAAGAAGAGCGCGACGATGTAGGTGATGCCCTTGGCCGAGATCAGGCTGGAGGCCTCGCTCGGGCCGAGCCCGGCGCGCGAGAGCGCCACGACCACGATAAAGAAGGTGAAGAAGGAGCCTGTGGCCTGAGTGAGCGACTCGAGCACGGTGATGCTTCGCACCTCGCGATCGCGCGCGAGCAGCGAGAGTTGCGCGCGCAGCGCCTGCCAGCCGAGCGCGCGCGGCGACGCCGGGCGACCGCCGTAGCGCCCGAACACGATCGGCGACAGCGCGATGGTGGCGAAGAACAGGCCCGCGATGGTTCGATAGGCCCACGCGAAGCCCACCTCCGAGACCAGCGCGGCCCCGATCAGCGGCCCGAGCAAGAACATCCCGAGCATGTGGGTGCCTCGATACCAGCCGGCCTTCGACTCGCCGAGCGACGCGAGCTGGGCGAGGAACAGCGTGTTGAGAGAGACGAAACGCGCCGGCATCGCGAAGCTGACGAGCGCCGTGCAGAGCAAAAGCCAGAGCGGCGAGGCCACGAGCGGCACCGCGCCGTAGAGCAGCCCGACCACGAGCGTGCCGGCGAGGAACGGCGGCCGCGGGCCGAAACGATCGACCAGCACCCCGATGGGCAAGCTCATGAGCAGAACGCCTATGCTCTGCGCCCCTGCGATGAGCCCGAGCTCGGTGGCGCTGGCGCCCAGCTGAACGGCGTACAGCGACGTGGTGATCTGCGCCATCCCCACGCTGACCCCCATGAACGAGGCCAGCAGCGCGAAGACGATCAGGAAGCGGTTGCGCTCGAACCACGCCACGGTGCGGCCGGCTCGCGCGGCGGGGAGCGTTGGCTCGGCGGGGTCGACGGTGGTCACCGGGGGGGAGCCTGCCAGGTGGACGTCTTGCATACAAGACAAAGGAAGGACCCGAGGGGCCGACGGTCCAAGGGGTCGAGCGCAGCAGAGGTTCCTGCTGAACTGCGGGGGACCTGCCGGACTGGATGTTGTTTTGGGGCCTTCCCACCTGGAGCTCGGCTCGCGTTCGAAGGGGCCATGCGGCGGCAGGGTGCTTCCGATGCAGCAGAGCCGATCGGGGCGCGATGGCGCTCTGAAACCCTTGGCCCCTCGGACCCTCGGACCCTTCAAACATTCGCTCGATGGACAGCCCCCGCTCGCGGAGTACTCTCGCATCGAAACCTCACCCCGGGAGACACGATGGAAAAGCGATCGATTGGAACCTTGTCCGTGTCGCTGGTCGGGCTCGGCTGCAACAACTTTGGCATTCGACTCGACCAGGCGCGCACCACACGTGTCGTGGAGGCCGCGCTCGCGGCGGGCATCGACTTCTTTGATACGGCCGACATCTACGGCGGCACGAAGAGCGAGGAGCTGGTGGGCAAGGCCCTCGGCCCGCGACGGCGCTCGGTGTTTGTCGCCACGAAGTTCGGCATTCCGATCGACGACCAGCTCGAGGGCGGCGCGAGACCCGAATACATCCGCCGCGCCGTCCAGGCGAGCCTGAAGCGTCTCGGCACCGACTACATCGACCTGTACCAGCTGCACCGGCCAGATCCAGATGTGCCGATCGCCGACACGCTGGGGGCGCTCGGCGAGCTGGTGACGCAGGGGCTGGTGCGCGAGATCGGTTGCTCGAACTTCTCGGTGGCGCTCTTGCGCGAGGCGGCGGCCGCGCTGAGCCCGGGCCAGGCGCGGTTCGTCAGCGTGCAGAACGAATACAGTCTGCTCGCGCGTGAGCCCGAGCGCGGCGTGCTGGCGACGACCGCCGAGCTCGGCGCCGGGTTCCTGCCTTATTTTCCGCTCGCGAGCGGCCTGCTCAGCGGCAAGTACGCGAAAGGCCGCCCCGCACCGGAGAACACGCGCTTGTCAGCACCGGACTCTCCGCTGCGGGCTCGCTTCCTCAGCGACGACAGGGTCGCGCGCGCCGAGGCCCTGCGGGCGTTCGCCGAGGCGCGCGGGCACAGCCTGCTCGAGCTCGCCTTTGCGTGGCTGAAGACGCGCAAGCCGGTGGCCTCGATCATCGCGGGCGCCACGTCGGAAGAACAGGTCCGCGCGAACACGGCTGCCGTCGAGTGGAACCTGACGCCGGAGGAGCTGAGTGAGGTCGACCGCCTGGCGCCGCTCGCCGCAGAATGACATCGCTGGGTGGACAGGGCAGACTGACCTCCACAGGAGCGACGCGCCGGGCGTAGCCTGGCGCCGTCGCGGCTAGCTCGCGCCGGGAGCGGGCGCCTCGGTGACGGCTGCGGTGGGCTCACTCGCGAGCTCGGGAAACCGATCCATCCGGCTCAAGCTCGGGAAGCGCCAGGCCCAGATGAGCGTGACAGCGATCGTCGCGAGCCCGCCCGTCACGATCGCGGGCAGGAGCCCGAGCCATGCCGCCATCAGGCCCGACTCGAACTCGCCGAGCTCGTTCGAGGCGCCGATGAACACGGCGTTGACGGCGCTCACCCGACCCCGAATGGAGTCGGGCGTCTCCAGCTGCACGAGGATGTGGCGCACGTAGACGCTGACCATGTCGCCCGCTCCCGTCAGGAACAGCGCCGCCATCGCGAACGGGAGGCTGCGCGTCTGACCCAGCCAGACGGTGGCGACGCCGAAGACCGCGACACCGCCGAACATCCAGATGCCCACGCCGCGCTTCGGCGGCCAGGCGGCGAGCGCGAGCGAGGTCAGCGCGGCGCCGGCGCCCGGAGCCGCCCGCAGCAGGCCGAGCCCGGTCGAGTCGGCCTGCAGCACGTCGTGGGCATAGGCCGGCAAGAGCGCGACGGCGCCGCCGAGCAGCACCGCAAACAGATCGAGCGAGATGGCGCCGAGCACCACCGGGCGTGACCACACGAAGCGCAGCCCCTCGAGCACACGCGCGAGCGAGGCGGGGGCCAGATCGCGAGCGGGAGCGCTGGTGCTCTGGATCAACAGCATCAACCCGATCGAGACGACGAGCAGCACGGCCACGACGCCGTAGACGAGCCGCGGCCCGCCGAGATACAGGAACCCACCGAAGACGGGGCCGACGATCACGGCCATGTGGAACATGGACGAGTTGAGCGCCACGGCGCGGCCGAAGCTCTCCGGTGGCACGATGTTGATCAGGATGGCCTGCGACGCCGGCATCATGAAAGCGCGCGCCGCCCCGAACAATGTGAGCGTCGCGAAGATTGGCCACACTGCGGCCAGCGTGGAGAACGAAAACCCGAGCAGGAACAGCGAGCACACGAGCTGCAGCACGAGGCAAGCCGTGATGATGCGCTTGCGATCATAGCGATCGGCCATCTCTCCCGCGGGCAACACCAGCACCACGAACGGCGCGAACTGGGCCAGGCCGATCAGACCGAGATCGAAGAGCTCTCCGGTGACCTGGTAGACTTGCCAGCCGATCGCGACGCTCTGCATCTGCACCCCGAGCGTGGCGATGATGCGCGCCGCCAGATAGCGGGTGAAATTTGGGTTGCGAAAGAGCGCGAGCTTGCCGTCGTCTACGGCCGGAGATGCCATCGGGCGGAGTTAGTACTACCGGGCCGCGCGAACCACCAGGAGCCGAAAGACCCGGCTCACGCTGGGCCCTTCTGAGACGAACCGGCGTTGAACGGATTGAGCTCGTTCGTGTAGAGCGCGGACGGAATGAGCTGGTTGGGCTTCAATTCTCCGGACTTCACGAGCCAATCGAGCCAGATTTGCATCTCCCGCTCCTGGATCAGACCGCCCTTGCCCGCGACGCCGGTGCTGCGCCAGTACCTGGTGACGGAGGTATCCTCGTTCCTGCCGCGCCGCTCGATGATCTTTTGCATGCGAGCGATGACCTCTTCGCGCGCAGAGCTGCGCGCCCACTCGATGGCGCGCGCCGTGGCCTCGACGAAGCGGCGAGCCGTCTTCGGATTGTCACGCAGGAAGTCATTCGTGAACACGTAGCTGCCGGCCGTGAATTTACCGAACAGGTCGTGGTCGCTGAAGACGCAGCGGATCTGCCCGCGCTCGAGCGCCTTGTCGCGCATGATGCTGGCAAAAACCGCAACGTCGACCTGGCGCTGGCGGAGCGACGACTCGGCGCTCACCGGCGGCACGGCCACGATCGTGACCTGCGCGATCTCCTCCGGCGTGAGCCCGCCGCGCGCCAGATACTCGCGCAGCACGAACTCCTGGTGCGCGCCGATGGTGTTCATCGCCACCTTCTTGCCGATGAAATCGCGCGCGGAGCGGATGGGGCTGTCGTCGAGCACGTAGTAGCCCTGCCAGGTGTTGTCGTCGACGCCGTAGTAGCCGATCACGGCCGTGATGGGCGCCTTGGCCGCGATCAGCTTGATGACCGCCCCGTTGAAGGCGCCACCGAAATCGATGTCGCGGGTGACCACCGTCTGGATGTCTTGCGGGCCGCTGATGGTATTGCCCACATAGTCGAGGCGGATCGGCGCCAGATAGCCGAGATCTTCCGCGAGCTCCGGGTAGGTGACCATGCCGGCGAAGCCTTGATAGCGGAGCGACGACCGCTCGAACTCTGGGGAGCCGGCTGTCGAACGCGACGCGGATGCTTCGTCGCGCTGGCAGCCCAGCGCGAGCAGGGCGCAAACGAGCCACCAGACACAGCGCAGCGGTGAAAATAGGGAGAACACGGTCATCTCTCGGCGTCTCTTCGGAAGAATCCCTACCACTATAGTAGACAAGCGCAACCTCAAACGTCGGCTCAGGCCGGCTCGGGTGCCGCGGCGCTCGCGCCGTCGGCGATGCGCGCACGGGCCGCGTCGCCGGCGGACTCGGGCACGGCCCCCCCCAGCGATGGCTCGCCGTCAGCCTCGCGCCGCGCTTCTGGTAAGACGCCGCCCGACTGGCGACACCACAGGCGATGGTATTCGCCGCTGCGTGCGAGCAGTTCGTGGTGGCTGCCGTCTTCCACGATCTCTCCCTTGGCGAACACGAGGACGCGATCGAGGTGCGCGATTGTCGACAGCCGATGGGCGATGACGATCACGGTCTTGTCTGCCATCGCCGCGTCGAGCGCCGCCTGGATCTGGTGCTCCGTGATCGAGTCGAGGCTGGATGTCGCCTCGTCGAGCACCAGGATGGGTGCGTTCTTCAGGATGACGCGCGCGATCGCTATGCGCTGGCGCTGCCCCCCCGAGAGCTTGACGCCGCGTTCGCCCACCTCGGCGGCGTAGCCCTCGGGGATCTCACCGATGAAGTCGTGAGCGTGGGCGCGGCGGGCGGCCTCCACCACGTCGGCGTCGCTGGCGTCGGGGTTGCCGTAGCGGATGTTCTCGCGCAGGGTGCGATGAAACAGGGTCGGATCCTGCGGAATGAGCCCGATCTGCCGGCGCAGCGAGCGCTGCGTGTAGTCTCGCAGCGCGTGCCCGCCGATCCGGATACAGCCCCCCTGCGGGTCGTAGAGCCTGAGCAGCAGGCTGACAAAGGTGCTCTTGCCGGAGCCGGACAGACCGACCAACCCCACGCGCTGCCCGCTCGGGATCTGCACCGAGAGGCGCCGGAACACCTGTGCGCCATCCGCGTAGGCGAAGCGCACCGCGTCGAACTCGATGTCGCCGCTGCCGACGAGGCGCTCGCTCGCGCCCGGCGCATCACCCAGCTCGAGCGGCCGCAGGATCGCGCGTACGCCGCTGCCGACGTTGCCGAGCGACTCGAACAGCTCGAGGAAGCGACGGCTCAGGTTGCGCACCTCGGCGATGATGAGCAGCGCGAGGCTCACCGCCATCACGAACGCGCCGACGTCGATGGCGCCTCGCGCATAGAGCCAGACGGCGAGCGCGACAGTGCCGCCCTTGAGCACAGCCGACGCGCCAAACTGGAACCAGCGCACGCGCTCCATGGCGAGGTTCGAGATCAGCACCGTCTCGAGCTCTGCCGCGTAGGCGCGCTCGATAATGCGGAGCTCGTGATCGTGGCGGGCAAACAGGCGCACCGCGGCGTGGTTGGACACCGAATCGACCACTTGCCCGATCGTGCGCGAACGGGCGTTGGAGGCGGCGTGCGCGAGCGGCTGCGTGCGCCGCGCGAGCCGGATGGAAATGCCGACGAACGCGAGCGACCAGAGCAGCGTGAAGCCTCCGAGCCATCCGTTGGTGGACGCGAGCAGGCCGTTGGCGACGGTGATGACGATCGCGATCGGCCAGAACTCGCTGATCGCGGCCCATAGCACCTGGTTCGTGCCGTGCGAGACCTCGCTGATGCGATGGGCGAGCGCACCCGCGAAGTTCTCCGAGAAGAAGCGGTGCGAGTGCCGGTGTAGGTAGTCGAACAGGGTGCGCGCGATGTACTGCCGCTGCCGCGGCGCGATGCGCAACTGTACCGCCGAGTTGACCCGGCCGAACAGCGCCTCGCCGGCACAGAGCGCCGCGAAGGCGATGAGCGGGCCCGACACGTGGCTGAGCACGGCGCCGGGCTCACCCTGATCTGATGTCACGCCGGTGATGATGCGGCTGAGGGCGGAAGGAAGCAGAATGCCACAGCTTGCGTGGATGGCTTCGCCGCACACCATCGCAGCGAGGCCCCAGCGGTAGCGCCCGCGCACCACGCGCCAGATGAACGCCCACGGCGTCGAGGGCAGTTCGGTGTCGAGCGCGAGCAACGAGCGCTCGGCGCGGCCGGGCTCGGGAGCCTCGCTCGTCTCTGCGGGCAGCGGCGCGGAAGAGAATCGGTCCGGGATGGATACAGTCATGTTTCGAGGTCTCGGCGTCGGCGGGCGCACGTCTTGTATACAGGACCCTTGTCCTAG
>Ga0247763_1000061_pt1 | contig 47415 bp, 37 predicted proteins | sample UWRJL141409B4_FD_179926 | JGI IMG/M metagenome (GOLD analysis project Ga0247763, IMG submission 179926) | Plant litter microbial communities from Arlington Agricultural Research Station in Wisconsin, United States - UWRJ-L141-409B-4 | ecosystem: Environmental > Terrestrial > Plant litter >... | reverse complement strand
TCTCTCTCTCTCTCTCTCTCTCTCTCTCTCTCTCTCTCTCTCTCTCTCTCTCTCTCTCTCTCTCTCTCTCTCCATCCCCTCTCTACTCATCCGGGGCACAAAAAAGAAAAGAAGACTAACACAGAGAACAAAATAGGGCAATCACCCGCGACGAAACCACCTACCCCGACGCCGAAACGTTCAACCCCTCCCGCTGGCTCGACCCCTCGTACCCTACCTACCGCGGCCCTCTGTCCATCTACCCGAATCTGAATGGATTTTCCCAATTTGGATTCGGTCGGAGGACATGTCAGGGCATTCCCATCGTGGAACAAGACCTATTTCTATCCATGGGGGGAATGGCGTGGGCGTTTACCATCCGGAAGAAGCGCGACCCGCTTTCCGGGGAGGAAATCCCCGTACATTGGAACGATTTCACCCCGTTGCTTATTGCGAAACCTTCCCCTTTTGAATTTGATGCACTGCCGAGATCAAAGGGGAAAATGGCTTGTCTGAATGCCATGTATGAAGAGACGAAGGAGAGGGAAGAACAGGAGGAGCACGAGGCGGCGGGATATGGGTTTGCGCGGTTTCCTCCTATAGCCCACTCTCGACCATCTCAACAAAAACCACAAGAGGGGGACTCAGTCTCGGATTATGTTTCTGTTTCTCAATCTGTCTCGGTCTCTGAATCTGAACCTGGAGAGAGCAAACAGAAACAAGATCAAGAACAGGAGCAGGAACAGGAACAAGAAATGGCAAGAACCACTGCCACTACCACCAATAGCAGCACTGTCAGCGACAGCGACCGCAGTTCTAGTCCGGAACCGGAACCGGGTCTATCCATGTCCTATCGAGATTCCAGCTCCGAAGACGAAGAACTCGAGTCGCTAGGGTCGCTGGGCGATTCCCTGTCCATATCCACCTCACTACACGACATGGATATACATGTGCTGGGAGGGGAATTGACAAGAGGAAAGGGGAAAGACACGCAAGAGCCAGTGTCGATCACGGCGTTGGATGTAGATGTTGACGTTCCGGGAGCGTGGAGGGGGTCTTGACTATTCTCTTCCCTTTTTTTTTAAAAAAAAAAACCCCCCTTCCTTTTCTCTTTTCTCTTGTAACTCTGAGCTGTGCTACTATTTTCCTTTTGGACTTTGGGTACTGGGTACTGGACGCTGGGCTTTGGAAACTGGTGTGGGCACCGGGTGCGTTGGGGACATGACATTCTTTTTTTTTTTGTCTTCTTTCCTTTGTCAATCTGGGCGTTGGGGGTATTAAGGGTATTAAGGGGGAGGGGAGGGAGGCTTTTGGGCAGAAGACAGAAAAGGATATCCAAGGGTTTAATTTTGATAGGTAGTTTACAATCCTCATAAAAAGGAGTCAACTTTATTTTATACTAGGTGAGGTGAAGCTGGGTGCTGTGTATCTCACAACCTCTCAACCGCATCAAAGAACTCGTCCAAACTCTCTCTCCCCTTATCTTGGTCCCTCTCCAAACTTTTTACTAGCAACTCCCACTCTTCTTCCAGGGTTTGGTCCCCATCCTCCCTCTCTCTGAATAAATCCCGCGGCGACTTTCCCAACTTATCTCTCGCACCCAAATCCCTTCCCAGCCCATCCAGTTTTTTTTCCGTGCATTTGTCTCTAAATAGCCTCATCATCTGGACACTCCCCACGCTAGCCAGCCAATGTAATGCCCCTCGTCCATTAGCATTTCTTTTCCGAAAATCCACTCCCCTTTCTAATAAAACCCTAGCGGACTTCACCGCGTTATAGCTTACGCTTTCAATCAGCGCGGTATCGCCTTCGTAGTCTCCATGGTTTATATCCACCGCAGCTTGATTCGCCAACCATTCTACATTTCGGAAATTATCGCGTATTACCGCTCGGGATAGGGCTTGCACGCCCCAGCGATTACACGCGTGTATATCCGCGTTATATTTCAGTAAGAGGTTCAGAATCTGGGGCTGTTGCGGAGGAGAATGCAGCACTGCCATGAGCAGCGGAGTTGTGCCCACCCCCGTTTTTTTATTCGGGTCAGCGCCCGCTTCAAGTAATAGCGAGGTAATCTCCAGACTACATGACCATGCTGCGCGATGGAGCGGCGACGACCCAAACGCGCTGGTAAGATTTGGGTCCGCGCCGTTTTCCAAAAGTAAACGCACAGCGGAGACGTCTGATCGAAATGCCGCTAGTAAAAGAGGGGTCCATTTCCGATCAGCAGAAAGGACATTGATCTGGCTGGTTATGGCTGGCGTGGAAATCACATCCCCCAACCGGATCGGTAAGAGGCCAAGGAGGATTTTCTGCAGGTCAGAAAGCCCGGCTTCTTCGGAAATATATCTCGCCATGGCGAGTTGGAGGTTCGGTAGGCTCCGAAAGGGAGCTTGCGTATCGATGGATTCCACTACAAAGGCAAATGCCGCGGCTATAGCGGACGTTCCAAACCGATCGGGCTTAAAAGGGTCGGCCCCGGCGCGGAGGAGGATTTCCGCCATTTCCAGCTGCTCGTGTTGGATGGCCGCGTGGATGGCACAGAGTTCGGAATCGGCGCGCTCGTCAATGGCTGAGAAAGGTTCGCGCGCGAGAAACCGTTTGACCCCGAGGATATCGCGTCGGTCGATCGCCGAGAATATGGATTGCGAAATGGAAATCGTGTCTTCCGGAATGCGTCGCGACACGCGCAGAATGGCTTCGGGTCCAGACCGTGAGGACCGCCAGTAATACGCCGTGGAGATGACCAGGTCGGTTAGCCAGCGTGGGAAGCTATAGTGGATGCGTACCCAGCGCCAACCGGGTTTGTCTCGACAGGAGGGGAGGGTGCATTTCTGTCTTTGTTGTTCCTCACTAGATTGCTGGGAGAAGCCGAAGCCGTCGTACGATACCGTCATGTGGCCAACCATCTGCCGCAACGCCGTCAGTCGCCAGGAGGTATGGCTCGACGACGAGTGGCAGGCGCATTTACACGCCCAAGTGCAGGATGAGATGGCTCTGTGGGGAACCAACGTCTCGGTTGCAACAGTTGCCACGGCGTCGAGTGATCTTTTTGTCCGTCCCCTTTCTTGGATCATACTCCCTGTTTTTGGGGAGAGAGACATGTATTCCTTTGGCTCATCAAATATGTGAGACGAAAACGAAGACGGTGACATTGGCACCAGGGTACTGCTCTCCGACATGGAGTTGTTGAACTCAAACTTATCCAGCATGGACCCAGCCGCGGTGCTGGACGAAGACATGGAACCGCGTCGTTCCATCTCGACGAGCAAGCGTGCCATGGAAGCCTGGATGGAGCTGTCGAAGCCGGTGCGGAGTTCTTCCTGGGACCGGGCGAGTTGGGTTTCAAGATGCTCGACGAGGTGTTTTTGAGTAGTTCGGTGAGTTGATGCCACTTCGGCCGAGATTTGTCTACACCGGGGGATCTAGGTTAGTTACACTGATTTCAACAGAGCTACTTCGTAGTAGTAGGTGGTTGGAACAGCTTACACATTCAACGCCAATAGCTTTCCGTATATCAACTCGTTATTCTGACTGAGCGCCATCTTGAGCTTGCGCATCTGGTGCGACTTGGTGATCCACGCTATTTTCCGTCTCGCATTGAGCGAGCGCGTCTCATTGGGACCTTCCATCTCATTCCCAGTCAGAGTCCCCTGCGTGACCGTCCCCTGTGTGACCATCCCTTGCGTGACTTGGGTAATTATCGTCTGCATCTTAGTGAGGATGGCGTGGCCGCGCTGAAGGAGCTGGGCGAGACCTTGTAGAGTCTGCTCGTCTTGCCATGGCGATGACGATGAACTTTCACTTGGTCCTTGTAGCAACTTCTTTTCTGAAAGAGACCGAACCTCTAAAGCACGGCTGGCTTCCAGGCTATTTTTTACCGCCGCCCAAAAATCTTGGGTCTGGCTAAGAAAGTCACGAAGCTCGTGAATTGCCGCGGGCGCCTCACGCCAGTTGTCGCATAATCTCCAAACACTGGTGGCTGTAATGTTGGTGGCACCAAGAATGGTGAAGATTGCGCCGACCACCTCCATTTTTACGCTTTTTAGTCGGGTTGACTGTGAGCTGTCTTGTGAAAACTGTGAGCTGTGTCGTAAAAATCTGGCATGGTTGCGAATGGAAAACTGGTTTTAACCAGTTGGGCGGGACGTCTGCTTCATGTATTACCCCAGGTTTCGTACGACGACCATTATTCGAACAACTCAGTGTACAACCTACAAAATAACCAGTAGATGGAATGCAAGCCACCGGGGAATGGCTACGTAGGCGGGGCAAGCCGTCCGCTAGCGGTGGTAATGTCTTGCATGAGCTGAACGGCAGGTAATCTACTTGTGTTGAAGCCGACCAGTCAAGTTTCCTCCCTCTTCCGGGAAGTGCTGAAGATAAGAGCCAGTCCTGTTGCCACTTGACTGTGACTGGACAGGTTCAGCCACCATGCAGGTCGGTGTGGTGGGAGACGGGATGATTTATCCGGATACTGGTGCATCTCAGCCCTGGGTGCCAACTACCGAGCTGCGCTGGGCATTCTTTACTGTTGTTCTTTACTGTTGTCAATGCGATTCAAAAGAGGCCGATGCTTGACTTTCGCTGGGGACTCTAAAACGGTGACTTCCGTGGTTACACAAGCCTCCAAGGTGCTACCGACGCTGGGCTCGATGGTGCTGACGGAACTGAGGAGATACGTAGTCTGCTGTTCATTGCCTGGCACCCAAACTTTAAGACCTGCAGTAAAACATCTCAAGCTGAAGTGCGTTGGATTCACCAACGAGACATATCATGTCCAAGTGCAACATTGCAAGTGCTGACATGACAGTGACTTGTCTGCTGACGTGCGTCCAGAGCAACTCCCAAAAAAAAAACCTATTATACAACTGATATCTCCAACTCCGTCTCAAAGGATTACATGGAATCAACGGGCCAAGATCCGAGAAAAGATCAGAATCCGGAATTCCAGGTCATCCGCATGGACTTCAACAACAATGTCATCGGTCAGCCACAAGGGTAGGTAGGTGACGAACAGATCTCACACGTTTCACACCAGAGTTGCAGTGCAGAAAACAATATCTCGGTCAAATTTGACAGTCCCGAGAAAATGGCAGCAGAGTCGCAGTCAGACACTCCTTCCCGCGCGGATGCCTTTGAAAGTTCCCGGCTCTCAACCACCATCAGCAAGATTTGCTCACAAAGCATTTCTGCATTTTCTCAGAGGGTGGTCGGGTGGGGTCATGAGGGTTGGGACGGGAAGTTTAGTGTCGTGACCTTTCTGCAGAAGGAGCTGCATTTGCTTTTCCGCGAAAACCGCATCAAGTGATGAGTGGCAAGTTGAACGCGACTGCCGACGGCAATGGCAGTGCTTGGCACGCTTGGCGCTTGCCCCTTCTGGTGGCCACCACCAAAAAAGTCACGACTCGCTCTCGGCGTGGATCTGAGACATGACTGGTTGGTGTAGCCATGTCGCTTAGCCCTAGCGTTGACAACCGGTCTTCTGACAGCAGCCAACAACCGTTTGTCAACTCCAACCTCCCAAGAACTTGTCGGGACCAAGCGCAGCACCCAAGTGGAGGGAGGGAGGGAGGGTTGAAGTTCGCACTGCGGATCAGCCCCTGTGGGGCAATTTCCGCGGCTGCAATGACGGACAGGCCCCTTGAACCCCCGCATCGCGCGCGCATTGGATACGACGTGACCCCCTTCATCATCAAGGAGGGCGGCGCGGATGGTCCCATGTCGCATCGTCCACACTGCCTGCCCATTCGCTTCTCCCCTTGCCCTCAAGATCTCGACTTTTGTCCACGCAGCCAATGGCCATGGCTCAAGGCCCAAATGACCCTGTTTGCCTCTGTACTAGGGTCACCTCCGCAGACGAAAAAGTCGAACCACGGCCGGCTCCAAGAAAATGCGGCCGCCGTCGCATAAAGTTGGCGTTGGCTGCCACACCTGGCAAACAAAAATCCATCACCCGGTGTGTGTAGGAGAACATCATCGGGCTCACATGTTGTGAATTTTGGCGGTGTTCCTGGCCCGCCTTTCCACTCCTTTTTGTTCCTGCTCTTTTTTTAACTCCTTTCGGTCCCTCGTTTTTTTTTGCAACCCTTTCCCATCAAAGTAGTACGTACTGCATCAAAGTCCTCTCTGCTGATCCTGTTGATCTCCGTTGGACATCGCCACCATGGGTAACTCTCCCAGCGCTTTGCAGAGATGCATCGACACGGTGGGCAACGGCCGAGCGGACTTTGCCGGCTACCCCAATAATCCCTTTTACCAAATCCAATGGGTTAAACCCTACAACCTCGACGTCGCCGTCACCCCAGCCGCGGTTGTCAGACCGCAAACGGCACAGGATATTTCGGGTATCATCAAGTGCGCCAATGCCAACGGCGTTAAGATTCAGGCCAAATCCGGAGGTCACTCGTACGGCAATTATGGCCTCGGAGGCGCGGATGGAGCCGTCGCCATCGACATGGTCAACTTTCAGGAATTTTCCATGGACCCAAATACATGGCAGGCTACCGTGGGTGCCGGAACTCGTCTCGGCGAGGTTACCAAGAAGATGCACAATGCTGGAGGTCGTGCCATGGCCCACGGTGTTTGTCCCGACGTGGGAACGGGTGGACATGCTACCATTGTGCGTCCGCCATCAACCCATTTTCTACCTACGCTCTTTTCATGCTAACCGCCAACTTGAATAGGGAGGCCTAGGTCCCATGTCACGCATGTGGGGGTCTTGTCTGGATCACGTTCTGGAAGTAGAGGTTGTCACTTCTGATGGTGTCATTCGGCGGGCGAACGAGAGGGAAAACTCGGATTTGTTTTGGGTATGCACAGCCCTTTCCTCTCTCATAGCGTTCGTACGAAGCTAACACCGGGTAGGCACTGCGAGGCGCGGCATCCAACTTTGGCGTCATCACCAAGTTCGTCTTTAGAACTCACCCGGAACCCGCAAAGATTGTGCAATACTCGTACACGTTCAGTTTTGGATCCCAAGAGGAAATGGCCCCAATCTACACCAAATGGCAAGACTTGATTGCCGATCCCAAACTCGACCGCCGCTTTGGAACCATGTTTATCATGCATCCCTTGGGGGCAGTCATCACGGGCACATTTTACGGAACCCAAGCCGAATGGGAAGCATCAGGGATTCCTCAAAAGCTGCCCCAAACCTCTGACCGAACTCTCCACATCAACGACTGGCTCGGCGCCCTCGCCCACGATGCCGAAAATGAGGCACTCTATCTCTCCAACCTAGCCACCCCGTTCTACTCCAAGAGTCTGGCCTTTACCAAGAACACACTCATCCCGACGTCGAAATTCAAAGATATCTTCCGCTGGGTTGACCGACAAGACAAGGGAACCCTGCTGTGGTTCATCATTTTCGACGCAGCCGGCGGCGCCGTCGACGATGTGCCAATGAACGGCACCGCCTACGGCCACCGAGACAAGATTTTATTCTACCAATCCTACGTGATTGGTCTCCCCCTGCTCGGCAAGACAAAACAGTTTGTTACCGATTTTCACAACCTGATTCTGGGTGCCTCGCCGGGCGCGTCAGGGACTTATGCTGGATACGTGGACCCCGCGCTCAAGGATGGCCAGCAGCAGTATTGGGGGACGAATTTGCCGCAGTTGGGCCTGCTTAAAGGGAAATGGGATCCGAATGATTTGTTTCATAATCCGCAGGCCATTCAGCCGGTGAAGGCGAGATAATCATGGCGAGAAGCTAAGGCTCGCTGAATCTTATTCTACATGGCCTAGGCTGAAATAGCTACCTATCCTAGGTGATGATGTTACGATGGTGTTTGGGGGAAATTCGCATTTGTCTTTTTATTAATACATAATTTGAGGGTCATTCCAGTCTCCACTGGGCATGCGGTGTGGTGGTGCATGAAAGTTGGACAATTCCTCATTGGAGGGCGGGCAGCTTCTTGTCTAAAAATTGAAAATACTCTGTTGAAAGATAGTGTAATGACAGCCTCCAGCAAAATCCCCTGAGCTTGGTGTCCACCTAGTGATCCTCAACATCCTCATCTCTCCCCGGATACATGATATCCTGCGCGACCACGGCCTTGACATGATGAAACAAGACAAACAAGTACACGCCCAGCAAGCAAAGCGACATGGCCGTGCCAAACCACAAGACGGCGTCATTCTGAAACGCCCTGCCCAGCGAAATCGTCGCCAGCGTGAATCCCGTGTTGGGAAAAACCGTCGCCCACCATCCCAAGTGGAAATACCTCGGCGGTTTCTTTAGGACTGCCAACACGGCAATGCCAAACCACCAGAACGACAAAGCCCAGAGATAGCCCGCGCCGATAATGGCCGTGACTTTAATCCCACTGGTGTCGAGAAACCCATCTCCATCCACATCCAAATCACCCGGCAGTCCCCTCGCCAGACCTAGAAATGCCAATGCCGTAAACGCCGGCGGGCCGACACACATGAATAGTCCCGGGCAGTGCTCTCTATCCGGTAGTCCACTCTGCATGAGTCGTCCCACCATGTGCGCGTACATCATGATTGCGACCGACAGACCTAAACCCTGACAGGTGAGTCCCGCAGTGGTGATGGCTACGGCCTCGTTTTTCGGCTGTGTTTTCGCAATCACACTCGCGATCGTTCCGGAAAGCATGACGGGGAAAATCGGTAAAATCCACGTCGGCATCATGGTGTGCAGTCCGAACCGGTGTGCCGAAAATACAAAGCTGTATTGTCCTACGGCTACCGCCGTAGCCGCGAATAGGTATACCCAAAAGGCGATTTGGATGGCCACCAGCAAACTCCGCGGCGCGACGGCACCACCGGGGTTATCATCCGGGTCGGGGACAGCATAGCGTTGCGTAGAAGTAATCAGCGTCGCCACTGACAAGAAAAATGTCGGGACAAAAAACCCTTCCCGCTTATGTGTCACCGACTGCACCAGCGTTTCGCGAAACAAGATGAACCGAGCCGTTATGGCGGACGTGACGAGGACGAACAACGCAATGTTAACGGAATAGACGATCAATCCAATGGTTTTTAGCCCCGTGAAGGAATGCGGCTGTGCGGCGATCAAGAGGGCTAAACCGCCCGTTGACATGGTAAGTGTGTACCATGCCCATGTGAAGTGGCGAAGACGCGCGCGGAGGGACAGCCGTGGTCGCGAGGGGGAGTACGGGTCAATCTCACTACCACACCTATTTCTATTCCTCGGGTGCTGTTCGTGAATATCGTGAGATAAGTTCGGGAAGAGACCACGGATGGCAGCAGCGGCAGCAGCGTCGGCGGCGTCATCAGGCCGGGTGTTGATGTTGAAATTGGTGCTGATATCGCCGTTGACATCAAAATTGGTGTGGGTGTTGACGTTGGTGTGAGTGTTCGTTTTCGAAACCGGTACGGCAATCTCCCCAATCGAGCGAATCTTTTCAAAATCCCCAAACACTTCCGGATAGCTATCCCCATTATTCCCATTCCCGTTCAAATTCCCAGGCCCGTTTACATGTGCATTCACATGTCCTTGTCCTTGCCCATGTCCATGAACCTTGTCATTGTCATGAATGTGATGATCATGATCATGCTCAGGCTGGTAATACGTATCTTCCGACGAGGTAGAAAACCCCCCAAGCGAATGCTGCGGCGCATGGAAGCTGCGATGTCGCGGCGTGAACGGCATTTCTGTCTCCTGAGCACCATGTGGGACATGTGCGATATGGTGGACATGGTCCGTTGACAACAAGTTGATGGCCGAGGTGATGCCGTGATCAGGTTCCGGTTCGGGATTAGGATGGCCGGGATGGTTGGGAACTCCGTTGTCCTGCAGCGGAGGTGGACGACGAGGTGATTCGGGCATTGGTGAGACGAGAATCGATTGTCTTGGAAAGACGGGGGGAAGAAAAGTGGTGATGTAAACAGACGAGGTAGAAACAGACCGGCTGGATATGACAGAGATAGAGAGGCCAGCTCAAAATGTGAGGTAAAAAGACTGCCTCAAAGGTAAAAAGTAAAGACCGACGACCAAGGTAAAGGTCCCTCAAACAAACAATGACAAGATAGACGTCAACGTCGGATAGTGAAAGCAAGAGAACAGAGATAAAAAGCGACTGACGGGCCGACTGGATGAACCTGTTCACGGCCTGCGTAACAAAACACAAAAAGTAAGGTAAGTAAAACAAGAACAAGAACGAGGACCGAAAAAAAAACACCAAAGAAGGTCAGTTAAGCACAGCTTCACATCCCCGGTTCATCCCCTTGAACACACCCCACCGACTCCTCCCCAGACTCCGGAGACTCCCCAGACGCGCGTAAACCGCTCGATTGTAGTCTCGGCATCGAACCTTACGGCGAGACGGCTCGAGGTATTCTCCTGACCAGCGGAGCCATCATGTTTGATGTCGAGTCAGTCAAAAGTTCATCGACCTGGTGGCGACAAGTTGAACAGTTGCAAATCGTGCTGACTTACTCGGAGCCATGAGACAACTACGATACCACTTCCAAGGTGAATGCCTGTCCGGCTTAGCGGATGAAACACATACCTACTTACCTACACTACTGGCCCCACAAGTCAACGCAGAGGTGGATCATGGTAGACCATAAGTCAACAAGTAGACACAAGTCAGGAGACACAAGTCAACAGGCAGAGCTGGATCATAGTAGACCTCCATAAAACAACAGGTGGACACAAGCCAGGACAAAAGTCAACAGGTAGAACTGCATCGTGCTGTATTAATACTATAGCGTCGAGGTCACCGTCAGCAATTCTGACGACCTCATTGCGACCAAGAACCCACTGCCGACTCCTGGGTATTCTAGTAATATCGTATCGCTGTGTCATATTCCTTGCCTTTACGCTATCAGCATACCCTAACGCCAGCGGCCAACCGGAGCCGACTTGAACACCCAGCTACATAGGGAACCCCATAATATTTTCACAACCTGGGACCGCCCGTCCTCCACGTCCCTCTCGTCTTCGGTGGGCCATTAACAACACCAAAGTTATGCAGTCTTTCGCCAATAAGGTAGGCTTCGTCTCGAATGCGAGCCCTGCAGCTTCGGAGGACGCCAACCATGCTCCACAAAGTGAAGCAGCTGACGACCGCCAGTGCAGCAAACGGAAAGCTCAGACGATAGATTAGAACAAAGTAGGCATTGTATAGTTGCTCGCCCGGTATCTCGCTTGCCAGCTTGGTGCCCGATGCCTCCAGGATAGAATCGGCTAGGCCATGAGAGATGAAAAATCTCGCAAAGAGCAGTGGTGCTGCCACAGCCGTCATCCACAGAGCCAAGCCAGGTACCACAAAGGCCCGAGTGAGCACGGCCAGGTCGGGATCGAGCCAGCCGCGACGGAGGACCGCCCTTACAGCCGCAGCCAACCTCGTGTGGTCAAACCATGTCACAATGACTCGTGAGCTCAGCTTGAGATATAGTAGACCGATGGTCCATCCTTGGACGACCCGTATCGTGTGCCTGGGATTGAGTTCTGCTGCTTGGTCCGACTGGGGTATCGTTGCGCTTTCACTAGAGATTAAGCTGCTGTACATAAACTCATGAAGCGGAATGATGGCGTAGAGCTCCATTAGTGTTGCCACCATCAGAGGGAAGGCAACAAAAAGAAAAAAGTAGGCATATGCAACCCTCGCCGAGCGCACAATCATCGCTGAGATGCGGCGGACTGATTCACGGCTGTATGCTGATGCGATGCTTGCCGAGAGCCATTCTTTCGCCGACTGATAGGATGAGTTGGCGTGGAAGAGGGCGTATACGACCGTGCTCCAGACGTAGACGCCGATGCTAAAGGCGTAGATATCATTGGTGCGGATATGCCCGGGGATGACCAGCTTGAACAGCATCCTTCCAGACTCCAGAGGTACAATGGTCATTGCCACCCCAGTAACGGCGGCGAAGATCCAAATGAGTAGGATAAAGAGGAACACTCGTGCTCGGAAATGCGGCGGCACGTAGACAAGTTGGTACTGGTTGGTCGAGTAGATGTCGATATCTCCGTCTTTTCTCGTGTTACCCTCATCCACGTCCAGGAAAACAGTTTGACCCTTGGGAATCTTGACCTGGTCGGACGCTGGGGCACGAACAAACCGACCATCTGGTACGAGCTGCCCGGACTTGACTAAGTGCAACTTCCTGACGTGAAGAGTCATCATCTCATCTGCCGGAATCGACGACGTCGGCTTTGCAGTTCCCCCCTCAAACGTGTCACGGAACGTCTTGGGAACCACTTCACCGCCCGAATCGACTTCCAGGAACAGCGTCAACCACCACGGAGAATCGCGATAGTCTGAGTCGGGCCTCAGCTTCAAGTGTCCCTCCTCGTCCACTCGCCGCTCGCCAAAGAGGAACCACGTAATGCGCAGGGCGCGTGCGCATTTGCGGAACCACCACGTGTACATCATGTGCAGACTGTCACTCGGCTTGAAGAACTTGACAGCCAACGGCATGAGGAAGTTGTAGAACAAAAGGTCAATCGGGAATTCGAGGACAGGTTCGTTTGAGGAATAGTGCACTGGCAGCACCCCGGGGAGAGCCGACGCCAGGCCCCAGACAACGCCGCCCAAACAGACAATGACCAATGCTCCGTAGACCAGGGCTGAGAACATGATCTTCCGCAGCTGCGTCGTGACGCTGCGCTCCAATACGTCTCGAACCGGGTGGAACTCGGGATCGTCGGGGTCGCGGATGAAGTAGAGAACGCCTTTGCGCATAATCTTCCGGCACATGGAAACGAAGAGCGCAAAGTGAAACATGTAGCCAGTTCCGACGAACCAATGCACGAAGACGGATGTGACGGGATAGTTCATGGTGAAGAGCAGGCGGGACCCAATCGACGCATCTTCGAACAAGGGCAAAAGTGCAATGTCTAGGAGCATCCCACAATAAAGTGGAAAGACGAGCATCTCGATGCCAATGATCAAGATGACCTTCATTACTCCACTCGCTTGGTTGAGGCCGTCGATGATCGACGCCTCCCATTCCTGACCAGTCTGGCTTGTCGAGAAAGGCGTGCCTCGACGGAGGTAGACACCTGCCATTAACGTCAAGGCAACGTAGCCACTGGCGATAGCCCAGAACCGGTCGCCGCCGTTCCAGTGTGCGAGGGCAGCATCGACCAAAACTCCCTTCTCCGGCGTGCTGAGGTCGACCACCCAGGCGCTCGGATTGACCATGACGCCGGGTACTTGTTTTAGCATGTCCCACACAGCTACCGTCGCATTGAGGGTGACAGCTGCGGCTTCAGAACTCTTGTCTGAGTGGGTGCCGCGCTCAAATGCAAACATGAGAAGATGACCAGCGGTAGAGAATGTGAGAGCAATATTGCCCTTGATCGACAACAAAGCGTGGTGGCTAATGGCCGAAAAGTTACGGATTTCAGTAGTCGAGATAAGAGGGAGATCTGTCACGAAACTGGCGCCAATCCGGTTTGAAGCAGTCACAGCCATGCCGTAGCTGCGGGCCGTCATTGAGGATAGGTAAGTGGTGAATGAACGGAGGTTAAGAAGAATGCTGATGGCCTGGAGGAATAACGACCCAATGCTGGCAAGAATGCCAAACATAATAACAGCGCAGTCTTGGATAAACTTGGACAAGCTAAAGAGCATGCGTGCAGGGCGTATCGGGTTCGCAATAGTCCAGACAGAGATGCGACCAATATTGTAAGGGATGAAGATGCCGACGAAGATGGTGATGGATACCAGGAACGCGCAGAATATCGCATTCTGGAATAGTCCGGCCACTGGACCACGCATGCCGAGCAACTCCAGAATGCCCTCAAGGTCTTCAGCGTCTTCAATGGCTTCCGGGTCAAGCCCCGCGGCCACGGCAGCTTCAACCACCTCGCGGTCCTGTTCCAAATCATCAGCGGCATCGTCTTGACCATCGTCGTCAAAGTCGCCATCGTCAGCGAAGTCGTCCAGGTCGACTGCAGCGAGTTCTGCGGGATCGATGTTCACAATGTCGCGCCACATAAAGTCAGCAACAAGATCCAGGATACCGCCAGCTTGATGGAGTTGTGGTGCTGGTGGAGGTGGCGGCGGGGCAGCTGGTGCCGCCGGGGCTTCTCCGACGGGCGCATATGATCCATGTTCAGAATCCGGGGTCAAAGGATCCTCTGATATCTCGCTCTCTCGCTCATTTGAGACGGATCTGGCGCGTGACTCGGCGCGGGCGTTTGATGGAGCAGCTCCTGTGTTAGCAGGGAGAACTGCTGGGCGGTCCGAGGCCATCGAGTCTTCCCATGTGAAGGCAGTAGATGTTGGAGGAGGGTTGTCAGGGAGGTCAGCAAAGGACCAGTTATTGTTCGCTAGAGGATTGAATGTGTTGTTGACCTTGGGGCCGTCCGTATTGGCCCTGGGTCTGAGCGGGCTTCCGGCAAGGAACGGAGTGTCGTCACTGTCAGAGACCTCATCGTCCCTCTGCTTTCCCTTGCCCTTTCTGTCGGACGAGACGTCTTCCTCATGTGCCCAGTCCAGTTGTTCGTCAAAGTGACTAGTAGACGAGGACCCGGCCTGTGCGAATGCACTCAAGTCTGTCTGCGAGTCGACCCAATCTGCTGTAGCAGCTGCAGCTGCATTATCCTTGCCGCGTTTGTCACGCTCCCTCTTCAACTTGGTTAGTTGAATCCAGTAGTCAAGCTTCTCCTCCATGTTCATTTCTCTGACTATCTTCAGTATCTTGTCTAGATCACCATCCGCCGCTCGGTAGATGGCGAGATATTCATGAACTGCTGTGCTATCGTGAGCGTTCTTGTCTTGCCGCGGCTGTTCAGTGCCGGGCGAAGCAGGGGCACCAGAGGCCGAGTCACCAAATTCGACGTGGCTCAATACTGGAACGAAGGTTGTTGATGGACCGGTTGCAGTTGTATCCTCCCTCTCGTCCACAGGTTGTGCTTGGTCGCCGGTGCCCTGAGCCTCCTCGCCGCCAGCATCTTCACCAGGCCAATGGTCCGGTTCTGCCCATCCTCGGTGAATCTCGGGAACAGCAGCCTCGGGGACGTCGGCGAGCGGCTGCTGAACCACGTTCTCGGCAGGAGGGAAGGCCGCGCGGATCATGTCGGGCTGTTGCTGGACTACATAATCCCGAACGAGGATAATGAGAATGAAGCACACGATAACGAGGATCGTGATTATTTGACCTTCCAGGATGGCAATAACACTTCGGTTAATCGATGGATGCCGTGTGAGATTGCGTAGCAACTTGACTTCACTCAGCAGAGATGGCTGTATCCTAGACGAGATAACTTTCTCCACAATCGACGCCGTTGCGTTGGATATGTCGCTCTCGGAACCGTCAACTGTGTCGCCAGAGCCAAAGATGAGCCGCAGGATCGTCCAGTGCAGGGGGTCTGTTGAGGTGAGATTGAAGTTGTACAGGCTCTTGACAAGACGCATAGAACCAAGCGTCAGCCCGTCCATGACACCACCGACTGTGGCGACTGTCGTTGTTGCAGCAAACAGAGGGCTTGACGGGCAGACGGCCGAACAGACCGCGGTGCCGTAGGTTGCCGTGAGCGAGTCGGCAACTCCACGAGAAATAACGGCGTTTGTCCTTCTGAACAGAGCAGTGCCCTCTCCTAAGCCCTCATCGCTGATCCAGAAGAGAAAGGACCAGACAGATCGCATCAAGTAAGGTAGCCAGCCTAACCACACGCTGGCAACTAACGCACCCCTCATCCAAACCATTATGTTCCGGAATAGATATTTCGCCATGTGGCTGATGAAAATATGGAATGGCAAGGTCTTGGGCATGTCCGCCGCATAGAGCTTGGTGAATCGAAAGGACGTCTTGCACAGCTCACAGTGCTTCTTCTGCGAGTGTGAAAGCCATTCCATTAGGCAGTCCTGATGGACGTATTTGATGCTCCCGCTGCATTTGCAAGGATAGAACAGCGGTTCTTCGGGGGTGCCTTCGCCTCTACATATCCGGCAGGTGTCGGGATCGGTGTTCGCCGCATCACCAGGAGCGGCATTGGAAGGGGGTTCGACATTTTCGGAGTATGTTGTGGCTCGAAGACGGGTATTTGGAAACCGGACGAGGTCGGGGCCCGCGAAGGGCTCGACGTGGGTGTCACCCATGATGCCTCGGATGTCGCGCGTTCGGGATGCGGCGGTAGGCTTCAGAGGTACGCCATTCGAAAGAAGAAAGTTACTGGTTTAGCCTCTTGTCGAGGGCCCTGAAGATTGATGGACAGCCGATGCCTGACGCAACTCTGGCAATCAGGGCCGAGAGCGAGAACGGATTGCGCGGGGAGGGTGGCGATGCACCTGACGAGTCAGCACGTTTCGGTCTCCAGATTGTAGTGGAGAATGTCGAGACGAAATGGCGGCTTGGTTTCGGATTTGAATGTGCCTCGAGGAGATGGCAACAGTTATTTGAACACAGAAGAGCGTGGTTGACTGGATAAACGGCGGACAAGTGTTGTCCGATAGAAGTGGATGTAGGCGGGTTAGGCCCTTCATGTGCTGTCGCCTCAAGGTGACCCAGCTGTGGGTTGATTGGCTTGGCAGCTTGGGGAAAAAAGCGAAGTGGGGGCTCTCTGCACGTGCCTCTGTTTCTACACAGTGTGGATGACCTCAATGTACAGAATTACTAGCACTGGACTTTTCAAAGAAAGTGCTAAGGAGAGAAAGCGGTCCTTCCCAAAGCCCGATGAAGAATCTGAAGACACCAGGGCATTTCCAACTCTAGAATAAAAAGACTTTGGCGTTGAATAGAAAGCCAAATGTGCACGGACACAGATTTCGGGAGAAGGTGGAGAGGGAGAAAAAGGTTCTTTATTAACAACACTAGCCCCAAGATGAAGGATTCCTGTGCCACACCCTCTTTTTCAAGATTGCTAAACGGCAGCAATCACGGAGCCAAGCATGAGAGAGACGGAGTTGGAGCTCTCGGAGTAAAATATCGCCTTTGTAGTTTGCACGTAGGCAATCTGGCAGCTGTGGTCTCTGCCTGCCTGGCCAAGCCTTAGAAAACATCGCGGGTAGGATTGTTCTTGTCTTTGCCATTCTCGGAAGCTGGTTCGTTTTCGATTCGCCATACCCCTCATGACCTACTCTCAACCTCTTGTTCTTCTGGCCCCTTTAAAGAACAGTCGAATGGATGGCGAATGTAACTCATCCGACCAAATTTGGTGGAAACATATCTCGGGATAAGTGGGAAACCAGTTCACGTTCACCCATCATCGGATTCTGTGTGAAGGTTTCACGCGATCTGCAAGGTAGCTTCCATGCTGGCTGCCCCGCTGACGTTTGAGACGGCCCCCCCTGCATTTTCCGCAACCATGCTTACCTAACCCGCTGCATGTGCTTGTGACATCGTCTGAGCTTCGTGTGTGGCCCCGGATCCACGATTGTACGATCAATCGCGGCATCTGCCACCTTTCATCTTTTTCTCCATTATCTGCTGCGAGCAAGACACCAGCATCCACGCCACCAACCCTCCGGCCTGGGAGCGCGCTAGAGTCCAATTCAACATCGCAGGACCGATTGCGCAGCACGTTGCGACCCGTGGAACTGGTACAAATCTTGGTCTTCGTTCCGGCGCTGGACCGCCCCTTCCATTCTCGATGGATGACGCGGCGAATGGCTCAGCCAAAGGCTCCAAGTCCAAGACGTCAACTAATGGCGGTACAAAATCACCTCTCAACGGCCATGCCGCCGGCCCAAGAACAAAAAAATCATCATCTCGACCGGGCATCTTTGCCCGAGCCTTCAGCATAATCGCCAGGTGAGCTTGCGCCGAGGGTTTACCGAGGTCCACGTTGTGGCGCTGTACTAACTCGATGCCGCTTCTAGACTACTCACGTGGTATTCCATCCTGACGGTTCTTCTTCGATGTCCCGCATCCCTGGACGACTGCGATGATACCTCCCCCCGAATCTGCAAGCCCTATTTCCAGCTCAGACAAGTCGTCGCGCCTCATCTCCAGCCATACTATGATAGCTACGCCGCGCCATACGTCGAGCTGGCTCGCCCATATTACAATGCGGTTGATAAGAAGGTTATCACGCCGGGATGGGGGTACGCAAAGAAGTATGGCGCTCCCAGAGTAGAACAAGTTCAAGGTTATTCCCGCGTGCAATGGGAGAAGAATGTCCAACCGCAGGTCTACAAATACCAGCAACTTGTCCGCGAGAAATACGATCAGAACCTTGGGTCACACGTCGACTACATCCGGACAGCGTTTGGCCCCTATTACGAGATCGCCCGCACCAACGCACTGCAAACCTACCATGAGTTGCTTCTTCCTTCATACCATTTCGTCCAGCCATATGCACATCAAGGATACGTCGCCGCATCTGAGTTTACCACGGGCAAGGCCATCCCGGCGACCCTGTGGGCGTGGAACAAGACATACAATTTCCTGGATGCGACCGTCTGGCCGCAGCTCAAAGTCATCTACGTCGAGAATGTTGAGCCGCAACTTGTCAAAATCAGTCAGCGCTTGGGCCGCCATAATAGCAGCAAGAAGTCGATCCCGAAGTCCGCGAGAGAGGCTCATACGAGGTATGTCCCATCTGTCTCGCAAAGACTCAAGCAACTAACGCGTGATAGTGTAAGCAGCAAGACCACGTCGTCGTTTGTCAAGCCGACACGGTCGGTCCCCACTGCCGCAGTGCCTCCCAGCGTTGTGCCCCCTAATTCCTCTGAGCTACCAGTCGACTCTTCAAGCTCTTCCGACTCTTCTAGCTCAACCGCCTCTACCAGTCCCTCGGCAACTGTAACCGGCGGCTCAAGCTTCTCTCGGCCTGCGTCGGACACCGCGCACTCTATTGGATCCGGTACCACATTGCAGCCAGTCTCGCCGCCTGAAATTGACGAGAAGCTCGAGAACGAAGATCCTGTACGCCGCAGCGCCCGCGAAACCGTCGCTGCCGATTTAAGGGACTGGCAGGAGAGGTACGCCAAGGCTGCTGAAGAGAGTGCAACCGAGATCAGCAATCAGGTGCAAGAATTAGCGAAAAAGATGATCCGCCGCAATGCGAGGGTGGTGGGGAAATCGCTTGTCGAACAACTCCAAACCAGTGTTATCTCGGGGCTCGTTACTCTCCGCCGAGATATTGTTCGCATTGTCGGCTCTGTCGACAAGGTCTCCTCGGCCGGCCAAGAGGGAGAACGGAAAGGCGTCACCCCTGAGGAAGCACAGGAGGAAATCACTCGGGTGATCCGCAAAGCGGGCATGTCGATCAAGGACAAAGCACAAGCAGTTCGGGCCTGGCGCGAACGTTACGAATCGGAGCTGCGAACCTCGATTACTACAACCGCCGAAACCCACTTCACCATCCTCGAAGATATCAGAGATCTTGCTCTGCAGAAGATTGGTATGAAGTGGGCATGGATGGACGGCGTAACGTACAAAGACTGGGCCAAGTACCACCAGCTCAAAGCTAAGTTCGAAGAGTGGAAGGGAGAGCTGCAGGGCCTTATCGTCCATCATCCGAGCATCGAGGCAGCGCAGCTGGAAGGCTCCAAAGTTGAGGATGAAGCCATGAAGGTAGCCGCAAACGCCGCAAGGGAGCTCGCCCGCCTCAAGAAAGCGGGCGGCTTGAAAGTGATTCTTGCCGACGACAGCCCCGAATTTGACGAGGATGTTTTGCAAAAGGCGATCGACGAGGCTGAGGCAGCGAAGAATTCCCTGGAGACTGCGCATGAGTCTACGGAGATCCCGGGAGGTACTGACTTAACCCAACCCGAAAATGAGTCGGCAAAGGCTCCCGTGGAGGTTGGGAGCTCGCAAAACGCTGGCGAAGAGGCAACAGTGTTGGCCGAGGATGTCGCCTCGGTGCCCGAGATACCCGAAGAGCCCATACAAGTGGTAGGGCAGGAATCTGGTTCTGTCGCAGAGCCATCCACGGAGCAAGCCAACGTGCCGACCCATGTTCCTGCGGCCAACGATGCGTCGACGTCCTCGGTAACAGTTATTTCAGAAGCCACCGAGTCTGGAAGTCTGACCACCAACGAAGAGTCAACATCCTCCACCCAGCCTAAGGCACTCGATACTTCTAGCACCGTTCCAGAGCCTTCGCCCACACCAAGCCTAGGCGAAGATGCCTCTCCTTCAGGGACAACAAACGAGAGCGCAGCTCCAGAAGCCACCCCCTTAGCTAAGCCAGAAGAGGGAGAGGCTGAGACCAAAGCGGAAGACCGCAAGGACGAACTTTGAGATATATCACGTTTAGGCAGAGACGAGGTATGAGACAATGATGATTGCATGCATCTTGGCCAAGGCGGGGACCAATAACGTGTCATCGCTGGCTCGAGTGGCATCCAGGAGGAGGGCTAGATAGGGGCCAGGCCGATTTGTACACGATGAAGGCCCAGCCTCTCTCTCATTTGTATCTTTAACCATATACCCCGAGCTTTCACCATTAACTATAGCCAGGTTTTGGCTGCGCCCTTTCCTTTTGCCCTTATCGAGGCCAACTTGGTGGGAAGAATGGATGGATGGAAAGAGACTGAAAACGGGCCGATTGGGTATGGCGGGGCAAAAATGAGGCAAGAAACCCAGTACACTTTGGAGGCTTGATGCTTTCGAACCGGATAAGCGGCGTTACGGTTAGGGACCGGACCGGTGCGCTCAAATTAGACAGTAGCGCATGTGTTTCATTTCTCTTTTCTGTCGAGTGTATGTACTTATGTATTGACTAAAGGAGCTGTCGTCAACCAGCGATGAATTTGTGAATAACGATAAGATACAGTCCACCCCCGTTACCCTACTGTCGTTGACACCATCGCCGATGTCTCACTCAGGGAATGCAACAAACGCAACGCACGGTAAGACAAAGAAGGTAGACAGCAAAGTCAATGTGCAAGTATGAACAGGAGAATCTCATTACCAGTTATTATCTTAGGATACATGTCAAAAGGCTCGACACCGGCGCCCACGTCCTCCGGTTGCACCGGCACCGAAGGGCGGCGGGTCAGCTGAGGCCCAATTTCCCCATGTTTACCGCCGGCCGACCCGGCTCTTCCAACGCCAATGCCTTCAAGTCATGAGAGAGATCAACCTCAACGCCCTCGTAAAAAGAATCTTCGTCATCGTCATCATCAATCTCCCCGCCGTGCGTCGACTCAATCAGAGTCGGGCTTGGGGGTTCTGCCTTGGAGAGCGGTTGGCGGTAGGATCCCATGCGTGAGGGTCTGCTGGCGATGCTACTCACGCGTGAGGGCCGACTGACGACGCTGCTCATGCGCGAGGGTCTACTGACGACGCTATTCATCCGCTTGGGGCAGTAATCTTCGAAACTTTTGACGACATCGCCACCCGGGAGGCGGATCTCATCCGCCTCGAGTGTTTCAGCAATGTCGTGTAGTAATACATCCATAGGACAAATGTAAGTAATGCGCTTGCGCTGGCTGAAGGCAAGGATGTGGCCGCAGAGCAGGCCCTGGTGACGCTCAACTACCCACGCGCCGCTGTCTCCTGGCATTCCCATGACGTGGGCGCGCAAAGAAACCCCGTCATTACCAGAGCCTTCAGAGGGCGACCCCGAAACCTGGTACAGTTGGCTAGGTGTCATCCGCTTGTATAGTTTGACAGACGCAACAGTCTGGAGGATTTGGCCAGTTTGTAGTCCACTTGTGCGGGCCATACACTGGACCTCGAGACCGGGGAGATTCGATGTGGACGCCACAGCGGTGGGCCGGAGCGGCTGATCAGGTGGAGCCGGGCCTGCTGGCTTGTTCTTGGCCCGCTTGCCACGAGTCCTCGCCTCCTCGACACGCGGAATGACATTAGCCTCTGGCTCTCGGCGGCCCATAAACTCAAAGAGGGCCCAGTCGATCTCGTGAGTCTGCCCATTTAGGGTGCGTCGCCGAATCCCACTGGACGCGTACATCCGACCAAGCTCATGGGCAAGGACGTGTTCCTCATCTCTTGTGTCATCGTCAGGGAAAAATCCTTTAACAACATCATCCAGTGCCGGCTGGGTGATAACATAACCGTCTCCCAAGCCGGGTTCAATACCGGGCACATCACCTTCCTCGCCCTCATCTTCATCCTCTCCGTCATCAGAATCGTCACTCGTAATGGCTGATTCCGAATAAGTGTCAGAATCCGAATCCGAAAACTCGCAACTGTAGCCCTCGCTCTCGCTGCTGTCAAAATCCGAGTCTGTGTTCTGATACTGCGCCGCGTACCAGGCGTGGAGGTCGGGGACACCTTGAGGGCCAGCCATACTCCGGGTCACCCCCGAGTCCTGCTGGCCTTCAGGATCATCTAACATGTGGTGAACCGTCATGCCGTAGGTCTTGTCGTCGACAACGATCAGCCCTCCGAAGCTGACCGCCGGGTTGTGACGTTGACCTATATACGCTCCAATGCTGGCGCCGTTCTGTGGCCGCTCCTGATACCCAGGGTTGGCAGCAGGTATCTCCTCCTCCTCCTCATCGCCGTCGTTGCCAGTATTGTCCGCGCTCCCAGTCCCAGGGTCCTTTCGCGACCGCAAAACTTGGCCTCGGCAAACCTTCAAGCCAAAGCCAGCATTGTCAAACAATTCACCGGCCTTCTTCTTAAGAATGGCCCGGACCTTGCTGACTGAGGTACAAACGACAAGGACCGTGGGCTTGGTGAGTTGCGGGGATTCACCAATCGACTCGAGTGAAATCTCAACGGACTCGGGGTTCTTACGATAAAAATGTCGCAGAGCGGTGTTTATCTGCGGCATGACGATGTTATTCCAGCGCTCGACGATATCTGGAGCAAGTGGAATGTGAGGGTAGAGCCGCATCTTGGCTGAAGAGTGTTGGGCTGGCGCTTCGGGGAGATCTGGAGCTGGCAATGTTAGTTCCTGATTCACCACTTCATAAAAACGTCGACTGGGCGTACCTTGCTCGGCTGTCGGATGAGAGACAACCTCGGCTTCATGCGGGGTTGTCTTTTCCTCAGCAATGGTCTCCTCGCCCTTGACATCCTTGGAACTACCAGCCTTTGGCACAAGAGTGGTACGCGCGGGCTCCCCTAGATCATCGCCAAGCCGCTCTTCGAGGTTGCTGACGCCATCCAAAATACAACAAGTTTCCAGATAGCGGGTAGCCTTAAACTGCACCCGGGACACGATCTCGTCGGACGTATGGGTACCCGCCAACTCCTGGTCGACCGCATTCCAACATACTTGAACCGCCTTCATGTAAAGTGTGCCACACCGGATCGCAAGCTGCTCAAGAACAGACTCAGGGATTACTGGCGACGCAGGGTCAGGGATGAGGTTCTCCAGTTTTGTCCAGAGACCGACGGACAGAAGAATCATGGCGAGTGAGTAAAGGTCAAAAGTCTTGGAGTCGGCGTTCGCGGTGAGTGGGGACTGTGGGCTGTTCCTCGGGTCAAGCTGGTGCTTGTAAAGCGAAAAGGGGCGTGGTTCATCCTGCAACTGTGGATCCCAAAACAGGTCGAACGAAGACACGAGTGGCCGCCTGATGTCTACCTCTCCTTGAGTTATACCACTCACTTCGGGGTCGGTTCCGACAGCGTTACAAAAAGTGACATTTTCGTCTAATAGGTTGCCATGCGTGATGTTCCTGGCATGCATGTCGAAAATGGTGTTAGCAAGGTTCGCCGCGAGCCGAAACTTGGCCTCAAGCTTGGGCTCAAAGTCAGGTCGGGCGAGGAGATCTGCGAGCGAACAGAGATTGTATAAGGGGTTTTGAGTTAGGTGTTCGAAGGAGACTGGGTTGAACGTTTTGGGAAATTGGTAAACGAGTCCAAATCTTGAGCTGTCCATATCTTCATAGTATCCCAACAACCGAGGGAGGCCAGTCCACGAGGCGGAAGCTCGTGATGACTCTGCCTGAAGGCCTGAAAACAGCTTGCCAAAGCGATCCATTCGTGGAGGGATGCCTGTCACGGAGAAGATAGAGTCGAAGCCAGCATACTCGAGGAGGAGGGGGGCGTGAGGCTGCCGAGAGCCCAAAGCTTGTGTCAGCTCGGCATATGTCGAACGCTCCATGAAGACAACATCTCTAGCGCGCTCACGTCCCTCGCGCTCCGTCATGGGCACCGCTTGCAGGTCACGGAGGCTTTTGAGCGTCTTGGGGTCGATCTGCTGAGGGGTGTCTATCCTCGACGACTCGAACGGCCGGAGATCTTCGGCTGATGAAGCCTTGGATTGCCTCTCCCTGGCAGCAGCCGAGCTCTGGGCATATGAGGATCTCGTCCGGGAGAGGTCATACAGAGTATCGATAGAAGTGGTGAGGTCGCGGACCAGGTCCTCGAAGCGGTTCTTGTCCCAAACCACCAGCTGGATCTTCCGGTCGGGATCGGGCCGCTCACCGGCCTGGCGGCGCGAGCTATGCCATAGAGGTTCGGCCTCATCCAAAATGTCCTTGATGGTTGACATGATGCTCTGGACAACCTCGCTGAGACCGGCCTTGGTCAAGGACGAGTCGATCAAGACCTCGGCCGACTGGTTGGGATCCGACCATTCTAGACCCCAGCTGACAAGGCGATCCTTCTGGATTTTGAGCTTTCGGTGGAGCGACTTGATCTCGGGATCGGCTGCCGTGCTCTGGACAGGCTCCTTGACGAAGTCGGAAGATTTCTTGGTGTCATTGTAAAGGCGACTGAGCCGGCGCTGGAAGCTCGGCCTCAGCCCGCCGATGGGGAGTATTGATTCCATGGCGCCCAACCACACACGGCTCTCTTTGGAGGGTGTCGTTCGCAACGCCGGGAGGAAGTTTCGGCCGTGAAGGCGAATGGCCCCTTAAAGGTGAAGGGGGGATGGGTATCAACACATTTCTCAATGTGACAAAATGTGGATACCCTTGCGCGAGACAGCGGCCCGAGGCCAGACGGTTTCTCGGTGTTGCGATGGCAGCAAGCGAACCACTGCAGCCACTGCAGCCACGACAGCCAATTGCGTGATTGGGCTACGCTTGGGAACCCGCCGAGCTGAAGCGTGCAAGTGCGGGCAGATTTGTCGGGATACGATGGAAGCTGAACCTCGCGGGTTTTGGAGGGGGGTCGGCGGGGTCAAAATTGGTCCGGTCACGGCGATGCTGCTGCAACGTTTGCCAACTTGGAACTGGGAACGCAAAAAAGAGCGTCGAAATTGGACTTTCGGTGGGAGATGCGGACAAGAAGTGAGGGAAAATCAGTGACACCTGGCCACCATCCCCGCCTGTGTGGCGAGTCGGCGACGATGGCGGGATGGGTTTATCTCGGTGCCTATCGCCAACGCGCCCATGTCTCGCTGTTCAAGTGTGTCCCGCATTGGCTACCTGCAGGTGCAAATGCTGCTGCCTGATTTTTCGACCACAGGCTCCCCGCACATCCCTGTCCGTCAAACCGGTGCCTGGATGATCAAGCGGGTCCAGTCACGTGAGAAAGCGCCAGCTTCGCACACAACCATCTCTCGGCCCGGCTGTTTAACAGCTGCTGCCGAGTGGCAGCTTTTGCCTTTGGCATTCTGACAACGGCCACAGACTCGATTGCTGGGATTTCAGGCAACCGCAACCAGTCAAACGGAAATTGCACTTGTCGCCACAGAGCTTATGTTCTTTTTCCCGCAACGATATGGAAGCCCGACAGGCCGAGGCAAACATAGAAGACCCGATGCATGCATCACCCCGACGGAAACGGCAAGTTTTCCTTCGCGTCACCGCTCTTCAATCTGTCTCTCGTCTGTCGTTTCCTAGCGTAATATGACATGTCAGCTGAGCAGCGATTGGAAGTGGAGTGCGAAGGACGTCTTAGGCATCTCTTTTGTCCGTCCCACTCGAGAAGCTGGCACGCGTGCCCAAATCCGCCGCTGTAATATAAGACTCAGTGATTGAGGCCATCACTAAACCGCAAAGCTGCGCTGTCGTAAGATCCTGTGCCCCTTGGGACGCAGAATATCGGTGTCTGGCGCAAAGGGCGGCAACCGACATAGCCTGATGGGCAAGTACGACGGGCAAATGCACGAGGTCCAGGCTGCCGCAATTTACGGGCATCCAATTCGATCGGCCATGGAGACAACGCCCAAACACCCAGAGCCAAGCCATGTGTGACACCCGGGCGGTCCAGGCCCGCCGCCAAGGAACAGAACAGCCATAATGTTGACTCCGACACACAGGTTAAGGCCTCTCCGGTCTCGACCCATGAGGGTCCCCATCCCGGTCAACACGTCGCTCTCCTCTCGGAACGTGCCATGGGCATCCGAGCCCATCCACGCATGCCCGAAAAAAGCTTAATTCCGAGGAACAAGATGCGCAGAACCTCCTTTTTGGCCAGGAATAAAGGTGGAGCCATGGATTTGACATACGCCTTCATCCAGCTCTGCTTCGGACACTAGGCACTCACGGATTCTGTCTGCGAATCCATGCACCGAATGTGCGAGTATGCGAGGCGTGAGCGAGCACGGGCACTGGAATAAACCGAGAATACAGAACAGCCGCCCTCTTGTCAGAAGGGTCAGCATGAATCTCGCCGGCAGGTCCAGTCTGCATCAGCCCGACCCTGCTGCCTCAAGCGCCCGTCTGAGAGGCCTAGACCGATCACCAATCATAGCAATCATGGCTTGATCGGGGGTGGACGCTGTTTGACAAAAATTAGCTCGTATCCACGGCGTAGTGCATACCAATCAAACACACTTGCCTGCTCGGAAAGGGAGCCAAACTCTGTTCTCGGTCAAGGCTGTCTAGCGGCAGGCAGCCCGAGGCTCAACTTCGGAGAGGCCGCTGTACTATCCCTGTCCATCGTAAATACCTATTCCAGCTGATGGGACATGTGGTTTGATGCTTGATAGGCTGGCGAGGGGAGGAAGAAACGGGATATCAACCAGACCTGGACGTGCAATGATCGTGCAATGATGAGCTGGGATGTCTCCAAGCCGTGTGGGGTGCCGGACAAATCGCGCCTGCCTCTGGCGGCGCACCGGCCTGTTGAAACCCCACGCCGGCGCCTCAACCAAAGTTTTCGTTCTACTCGTGGCCGCGTGACTGGTCTTTGCGCTTTCTTGACTACTCTGCCCTAACCATCGCAGTCGATTCCCCGTCACGTGGTAGTAAAAATACGTTCGACATCTTTCAGTGAAGATCACAGCAAAAAGAGTCGAACCGATTTCTCCTACCACGTACCTGTGTCTGCTTCGACAATGGCCGGTTAGGGTAGTCCGCTGCAGTGTACCTTTCCGTGGAAAAAACATCGGACGGTGACATCACCAGCGGAATTTCTGATGTCATTGGCTGTTGCTCGGTCACATGTTTTCAATCCCGTTCAAAAGCAATCCGCCAAGACGCACCTCAGGTTTAACCATTGAAATTTGTTAGCACGAAAGCACTGAACTTTGGGTCTGCACTAACAGAAGTCCATGACTCCCGCCTCACAGTAAACTACGTCATCGAAGTTCACAAGCGTCAGGGGGCATCAAGAGACCGCGCCCGGAATGGACTGCAATTTGTTCTCGATTATTAGATCTCTGGCCTTTGCTCTTTTCCATCAAGCAATTGAATTGAATCAGTCTGGACGAGAGACCACATTACCATTTCCGCCACAATGATTTCGATTCGACCCATCCCTCGAGCTGTCACGCGATCGCTGCAAGCCTCTCAGTCGTCCCTTCGAAGTACCCGATTACCCCAACGACGTCTCCAATCCACAAGCTCCACGGGGAGCTCTAGCCAAGCCAATGCCTCATCGTCCCACTTCACCGCGGGCCTCGCAGGTGGCATCGCGGGAGCATCAGTTCTTTACGGCCTCTATTACATGTCACCGTCAGGGCGCATTGCGCGAAAGATCAACAAAGCAGCTACCGAGGCCGACCGCAAGTATCAACAAGCTACAGCCACTCTAAAAGACAAGACACCGAGCACCGACCAAGCAGTCAATAAGTTGAAGGAGTTTTGTTACGCCTACGTTGCTTGGGTTCCCGGTGGACGACAATACGTAGATGCTGCCTTCAAGGACTTTGACTCGGTCCGCGAGCAACACGGAGAAGATGTTGACAAGCTGGTGTCTGAGACATACGCCAAGTTTCAAGACATTGCCCGGTCGGGCTTGAGTCTCGAGGCAGCCTCCAAGGCCTATGATGCACTCGCTGATCTGGGGCAGAAGCTGGCCAAACTGGCGGGCAGTGCGGCGGACCAGATCCTCGAGAACCACCCACAACTCAAGGAGAAGGTTGGCGAGCCCATCCACCAGCTTAAGCAGATGGGCCAGCAGTACGGCCCCGAAGCCAGGAAGATGGTGGACGAAACCTGGGACCAAGTCAGTCAGGTCATGTCGGGGGGCATGTCGGCGGAAAATATCGACAAGGTGCGCAAGATGGTTGAGGAGAAGATCAACAAGCTACGTCAGTTTGGCGACCAGGCGTGGCAGAAGGCAGTAGAGCAGGGGAAGCCTTACCTCGACCGCAACCCGCAGGTCAAGAAGCTCATCATGGAGAACCAAGACATGCTCAAGCAGGGTAACGCATCAGCATTATTCGAGCAAGTTAAGGAGGCGGTTGAGAGTGGCAAGATTGGCAACTTGGAGGAGTATGTTCGCAAGTCGGTTGAGAAGGCCAAATCCTCGGCGGGAAGTGGCATGAAGAGTGCCAGCTCCCTGATAGGAGGCGGTGCTGGCTTCACTGGCGTTGGACAGCTCCTCGGAGCGTCATCTGGAGATGCGGCGAACAAGATCCAGCACAACATTGAGGTTCTCCGAGAGGTCATGACCAACCACTCATCGGAGGGGAAGCAGTTGCTGGAGGAGACGCGTGACGAGCTGAAGCGTGTGTTGGAAGACAAGGCTAAGAAGGCACAGCAGATTGTGGACAACGCGCAAAAGGCGAAGTGAGAAAAGCGTGGTTTAGTTTGTTGGCGGTGATGGCCAACGTCAGCATTTCCAGTTAACCTTCGCCCCCACCCGCTAGGTGGCTTCGTATTCACGGTGGTTTTACGTATTTTATTGTATAATTCAAGATATTCTCCACCAACTTTGGATTTGCACTGGAATAATTATGACGCCATGGCAAGAAGAAATGAGCCATTTTAAGTTCTTGGGGCGGACGCCACAGCGTGTTCACAAGATTCTTTACCAAATTTTCACGGAATCTTGTCGAGGTTCAGCGCCTTGGACTCCCCGTGGCAAAGTGGGCTTTTGGTCTTGAGTCATGTTCATTCTTGATGAGATTCTGCGGATTTTACGGGGGTATGTTAGAAGTCACCATGAAGTTACTAGCAACGGGGCTCTCTGCAGCGCATGGGACGGGTTTATGACATGGATTGATTCAAACTCATGAGTGGTCGAAATCTGGTTCTTGACTTGAACCGTCCGGCGGCCAATGACCTGGTAGGTTAGACGCAGGTACAAGCACACGACTTCTAGCGAAGCAAGCCATTATTGAGTAAGTGGCTTGCCCAACACATAGCGTGACCAGCCCAGACTGCCGAACTTCCCGGCTTTAAAAAAAGAGAGTTCCGGGGCGAGGAAGCTCAAATGGCTCAAGTGGAAGGGCGGAGACTTGTATATTAACTGACTTCCCTGCTTCCTTGTTTCGGTCTCAATCTCTTTTCTCTTCCTTCACATTCACGGGTCAAGATTTTATTTAGGTTCTCTGTCTTGCCTTTGTCTCTGTGGGCACGGAGCAAAGATGAGATTGAACACGGCGATTCTCGCTGCCTGCGGCACAGGACTCTGTATAGCAGAGGAACCCCTCAAGCTATCGACGGCCACCATCACCACCAGCACGCCCGTCATCAGAGCACATGCCACGGTCACAGCAACAACAAAACGTCTCGTGCAGCGGCCGATCCGGGGTGGCATGCCAGTTAAACGGGGGCAACTTGGCAACGCTGTTGACGCGATGATAATTCCCCCCTTTCATGTTCCCACGGCACGCGAGCTAGAAGATGCCATTATCTTGTCAAAGGGTATGCTTTTCAGCCTATCGCAACCGACAGAGACAAGCACGTCTTCCCAGCCTTACCAATCTTACCAGTCTTCTCGGAGTGAGGAACATGAAGGTGGACTCGTTTGGCTCACCAAAGACTACAACCTCCAGCGACCCACGGCTACGGCTACGACTACCAGCAATAGTGGGAGAGAGAGCACATCAACCAGCGCACAATCACGGTCGCGGTCGCAGTCACAGCGGACGCCGTACCCCCTCCGGCCGTGGCGTCCGCTTCGTGGGCCGCCCCAGGGACCGCCGCCCTATCGGGTTGGTTCAGCGCTGAGGGACCTTGCTCCGGACATGGGTTTTGATCCTATCATTCTCACTCTTTCCCGGATCACTATTCCAGTTCAAGTCGCTACAGCTACCCCACTCACAAGAGGTGTGGCTGCTTATAATGAGGACCCGGATGAGGATAACTCTGATTTGCAAACGATTGAGAAACGGAACCGACGAAAAAAAAGGGGAGAGAATGTGAATTTGGATATCGTTCCGATTCAAAAGGGTCAGGCTCAGGTTCGCAAGGGCCAGAACGGGGACTCTGACTCGTCCGATTCGAACTCAAACTCGGACTCGGGTTCTGGCAGTGGTGAGGGACAGGGTCGGAAGGAATATGGATTTTCAACAACGTTCAGAGTGACCATCACAGCAAACGTAAAGCCAACAGCAACGGCAGAGGCAACAGCGACGTCGACGATGGAGGCGACAGAGATGGTAACGGCAACGACAATGGCGAAGATAACACCATCACTGGTGCCCGGGGCAAAGGCAGAGACCAAGACAGAAATGGAGCAAAAGCCAGAGACAGAGGCGAAGGTGGAGACGAAAGAAGAGACGACAGATTTTGACGAGAGAGAAACCAAAAAAGAAGAGCCTAAGCCCCAGCAGGATGGAATTCCCGATCGGTTCCGCAAAGTCGGCTGGACACCTCCCCATCGGCCGCGGCCGCTTTTTGGCCCGGACGGTCCCCTGCGACTTCTTCCCCCGACCCCCAGGCCTCCCCCGGGCGATAACTGGGAAATTTATAAGAGACCTCCTCCTTTGGACTTTGACCTTGATCTCGGTCCAGTAAGAGTGGATTTTGATTCCGATTCCGATTCCGATTCCGACAAGGAGGAGACGCCCGATAATAAGAATCTCGGCGAGGACAACAATGACGAGAACGACAACGGTGGCGACGACGACGACGAGAGCGGTGTCAACAACGGCAATGAGGATGGTGGTGATTATGATTACGACGACGACGACAACGTATACCCACCCCCCGTGCACCCCGTGGAGGATTCCCTACGTGCCGTTGGTCGTATACTCCCCTGGTGCTGGCCTCTGCGTAGAGGCATGTCTGGCGCATATTGGGATCATCTCTGCGACATCCCGTGGGAGAAACTCCCTGCCGACTTGAGGGAGAAGTATGGTAACGATTAAGGAGCTATAGTCTAGAGCCTGGGACGGGATTTCTAATTTCAGTGCTGAAAGTCGCTGACCCCAGCTCCGCACTTTAGTTCAGGAGAGTCAAGTTGTGTACTCAACCCGGTGCTTGTTGAGGAGTTATCCTGGGACTGGCTGGACTAGACTAAATTGGAGTTGAGTCCGTCATTACATGTGCCTGCACCATATGGTGGTGACTTTGCGATTACCGGTAGCCGGGCACGGAGTACTCAACACTGGTCAGTTGCACGTCACTTGGAGAATTGAGGGAATTCATGATTGCGGTCTGGTCTGTTGGGTATTAAAATCCGCTACATGTCAACATAACATCTGCGGGGTTAGATATTTTGTGATAGTATGGAATACATATCAGACATTTTTGTCACAATAATGCACATGACTGGCCAAAGCAAACTTTATGTCCATCCTTTTCTTGTCCATCGCAACTGAGTGGCAATCCCTAGAGTAGAGTAATTGTTAGTGTACACTAGAATAGTTGCAAAGTTGCAACGGGGAGTCCCTTCCGCTAGCTTCTCGGGATTAAACATCTAGCGTATACTCCACCGTGGGGCCCCAGAGAGCCCGTGGAACTGCGGAGAGCACAACTGTGGAGAGCCAAGATTGAGGAGAAAAATAACCCGTCAGTCAATGTGACTCTTCCAAAATAACCTGAACCCAGCTGTGCTTCTTGCTTGCTAGTTCTAGGTGTTTACGTAGTTTAGCAGTGAAACAGAGCCAAATAAAAATAATTGCGATCGCCAAACTGATCCACGGTTCCAACCATACCAGACCTCACCGGTCACCATCGCTGCGGGAAGCAATTTACTCTGGTACCTCCCAAAGTGCAGCAGCGGCTCAACAAGTGCAGGTAAAGAATAAATAACGATCCCGTTGGACTGCACACTCGGGACGGGAAACAAAGATGAGATGAACATGAGCTGCAAGTCCAAGTCTTGGGTGCGGTGTCCAGCACAGCATAACCCTCTTAAAATTACAGCGTGGGTTCATGTTGCCCGTGCGTGCCTGGCCTGGCCCGTTGCCACTCTCAGCATGCCAGCGTCGTGTCGTGTCGTGTCGTTGTGTCCGGCCGGGTAAAATGCACTTTGCGATTTTAACCGGTCCGTGGTTCGATTGGCATGAACATGGAATGGGACTGTGGTATTCTTCCCCATGGGTTTGCATGTGTGTGTTTGTGTGCGCAACGGGCGCCATGCTGCTCTGGGAAAAGAGTAGTGGGTTGTAGTTTTTATTTTCCCAGACTTGGCGTAGAATGGCGAAGAATTAATCAGGCTTGTGCACGCAATGCGTATTCTTTTTACCATGCCATGCCATGCCATCGCCTGGGTGAAATCGGCTTCCTGGGCAGTGGACCCATGGGACCCGGTTCCCGGAGGTGGTTCCCACAAAAACCCGGGTTACGGCCCCAGTGCCCGAAGAGCCGCCGCTCCAGTCCCTGTATTTCTCCAGAACCGTGCTGGCCTTGGGTCTAACCAGACCAGACGGGACCAGACGGAACGAGACACCAGACGCGCTCTAATGCTGGGTCAAGTAGCCACGGAAATTGCCCACCGTGAATCCGGAGAGAAGATGACGTCTATGGTATAAAAAGACATTCCCGGGGTCTTGACCTTCATCTCTTTTCTTTTCTCCCCTTCACCCCCGTCTTTCATTTACACCCGGTCACAGACAGACAAGATGCATCTCCCATCAACGTTGTCTCTAGTCCTCGCGGCTCTGGCCCCTGCCGTCTCGGCCGGAGGTGGAGGAGGGAAAGGATCCAAACCCAGCAAGGGCCTGGATTACTATGCCAAAAAGGCCGGACTCAAGTATTTTGGGTCAGCTACCGACTCGCCGGGCCAGCGCGAGCGTGCCGGTCTCGAGGCCGCGTATCCCAAGTACGATGAGATTATGTGGAAGTCGGGCGAGTTTGGACAGACGACGCCGACCAATGGGCAAAAGGTATTTCCTCTCACCACAACCACCAGACTTGCATGCGGGTGGCAGTTGAGGTGGGCGATACTGAACATTGGTGCAGTGGCTCTTTGTCGAACCCCAGCAGGGCGTGTTCAACTTCACCGAAGGCGACATTGTCGCCTCCAAAGCCAGAAAAGCCGGCCAATACCTCCGCTGCCACGCCCTTGTCTGGCACAGCCAACTCGCACCGTGGGTGGAACAAGTAGCCTGGACACCGGAAACCCTGCGCGCCGCCATCGTGTTGCACGTCACCAAGGTTGCCCGTCACTACAAGGGCCAATGCTACGCGTGGGATGTCGTCAACGAAGCGCTCAACGAGGACGGCACCTATCGCGAGTCTGTCTTTTACAAAGTTCTCGGCGAGGAATACATTAAACTTGCGTTCCAAACCGCCGCCAAAGTCGATCCCCGCGCGAAATTGTACTATAACGATTATAACCTCGAATGGCCCTCAGCCAAAACCGCTGGTGCGCAGCGCATTGTCAAGATGCTGCAGAAAAACCGCATTCGCATCGATGGAGTCGGGTTACAGGCCCATCTCATTGCGGAACAGCCTCCCACGCTCGATCAGCATATTGATGCGATTTCGGGATTCGCCAAGCTTGGTGTCGAAGTTGCCTTGACGGAATTGGATATCCGTCTGAAAACTCCAGCTACAGCAACAAATCTCGCCCAGCAGCGCGAAGCGTACAAGAATGTCGTGGGTGCGTGCGTCCAGGTCAAAGGGTGCATTGGGGTTACACTCTGGGATTTCTACGATCCGTTCAGCTGGGTGCCGTATGTGTTTACGGGAGAAGGGGCGGCGTTGCTGTGGTTTGAGGACTTCTCGAAACATCCGGCGTATGATGGCGTGGTGGAGGCGTTGACGAATAAGACGAGGAGGCGGGGGGCTAGGGGGTTCAGACTGGGTGCTTAAAGTACCCAATTGAGTGTACCACTCTTCAAGGGCCCATTGTAGTAAAAATATATGTAATACAAAATGCTACAAGACTAATTCAAAGGTGACTGATTTGAGGTGACGGGTTCGAGAAAAGTACAGTGATATATGTGGATGATAAGAGATGAAATATTTCCCGGTCCTGCCATGCCGGTTCATCCCAGACATATCCACGTCCACATTACCCGTTCGAGCCTAACCCATACCTGCCCTACTAGGAGATGGAGCTGATTTAACTTCTGGGATAATACCCGCTGGGTAATAATTTGGAGGTTATGGCAGTGAGTCCCTAAACACATACCCCGGCAGCTATATAATGTCGCCGGGGGTTTTCTCCGCATCTACATATTCAACGTAGTTCTCTTCCTGTCCGCCGTTGTCGCAAACTCATCTCGCTGTATCGACAACATGCGATTTCTACCAATCTTCGCGTGCTCCGCGCCGCTGTTTCTCCAAGCCCTTGCCAGGCCATACCAATCCCAGGATGGACTCGCCAGCAAAATAACGGCGCGTCAGGAGGAGGAGGATACGTCCGTGTCTATGGATGAAGCGTGTGGGATTGGATTTTGTTCAATAATGGGGGCGTAAGTCCATTTCCATTTTCTCTCTCAGAGTATTAAATCTGTGTGGTGTGACCCCATACATACAGGTGCTGAGAAAAGATAGAACAATTGGCGGCTGGGGAGGCAAGTACACCAACGTGACGACGCTCGACGAGTTTACCGCTGCGGTATCGGCTTCCGGGTCTGGCGTGGTTGTCGTGCATGGGAATATCACGGGTAACACGCGGGTGACTGTTGGTTCCACCAAGACTATCTTGGGGTGGCCGGGCAGTTGTGAGTTTTTTCCTTCCTTTTTTTTATTTCCTCCTTTTTTACTCACTCCCAGAGAAGAGTACTCTCACAAAGAGATGAGTAATTACTGACTGAAAACAGCCCTCGCCGGTATCGCCCTCCACCTCAACGCGAGCCGCAACGTCATAATCCGCAACCTCCGACTTACCTCGATCCCATCCTCTTTCACCTCGGGGATATCTGTCCAAGGCGCCCGCAGCATCTGGCTTGACCACTGCGAGATTTCGTCTCCTTCCTCTTCTTCGTCTTCGACTTCGACTTCGTCCTTAATATCAATAACCCACGGGTCCGATTATGTTACGGTAACCGATAACATTTTCCATTCGTTTTCTTCAGGCGAAGCGATAACCATTGGCACCCTCAACGCTACTTCGGACAGCACAGGGGATGTAGGAAAACTGCACGTTACCCTCGCCGGGAACTACATCCACAATGTGAAATCCGCAATATCCTTCCGGTTCGGCACGGGCCATATTCTCAATTCGATAATCTCGTCTGCGTCTGAAGGAATCAACACTCTTCTGGGAGCAGATCTTTTAATCGAGAGTAGCATTTTCGAAAATGTCCCCCGCGCAATATTTTCTTCCGCCGCCACAGAAACGGAAAAAGGTCGCGCGACGGTCCAGAGTGTGTTGGTCGGAGAGGGAACAAGTGATGCGCCTCCGGGAAATATGACCGTCGATAGCCTCCCTTATCCATATGAGTGGTATGTCTGGGACTTTTACAAGGTTAGGGAGAATATGGCGAGGGTGGGGCCGACGCTACATTTCCGTGAGGGCTGGGTCGGGGATGGGGGAGAGGAATGAACCTACCTAGATACCTACCTACCTACCTAAGGATGAAGTATACTGAGAGATTGCAAGTAACTAGTCGAGTGCAAAAAAAAATTCAACACCGCACATTTTACATGTGACATGTGACAGACAGGTCCCGTGCTATCAACAAGAGCACAGGCTACTACTGCAATGCAATGCTGTGGAGCCTTAGTAGCTCTGTGGACTTTGTCCCAGGATTAATAAGAATAGAAGACAAAAAAAAGCTACAAGTACGAGGCATTGAACCCCAGTCCATCAGCCCCCCCGCCCCCCCTGCTTAGGACCAAGACTACTTGCAGAGAGTCTCCACCGGCCTACCACTGGACTATACCATACCCACTGTGGATCTCATGTTGGCATTAGACTGATCGATCAAAAGAATATAAGCTTGACAGGGCGTGGGCTGTAAGGGGGAAGCATATGTCCAGGAGAATATTGTGGCGGCGCCACTGCGTCATCAACAGCCGTAACTCTCATACCCCGGTCAAACGGCATGTGACGACGGTGATGCTGAGAGAAGTATTGAGATGTAGAGAGGTATTTTCTGTGTAGTAGGCCCGGAATGTAGATACCGAGATTGACTTGTTCTACCTGGAGTGCCACAGACTCGACACACAGGGACGCCGACAAATCTCGCAAGGCCTAGATTCCTCGAACTATCGTGTGCTTGCAACTATGGCTAAGACTAAAGCATCGCGGCTCAATTAATTCCCCAGTTACGTCCATGTGTCCTCTCAATATCAATGCTTAGACCATATACCTAGTTTGCATCCCCAGCGTCCATGCATTGTTATAATCCCCATCAGAAATCATTGTACCCGAGAATCCCCGGACTTTCCTCTCTGCACACCAGCCAGGTCCACACTGCACCGGGGGTGTAGCTTGTGAGGGTGGAGTAGGAGCGGCCGTAGTCTGCGCGCATAAAAACGGTACCGGTCGAGTCGGATGCTTTCATCTGTGAGACATTTTCTGGTGAGGCAACACCAAGAAAATGCTCTCGATGCGGTCCCACGGCAAGGGCTCTGTCATCACATGGACCATTAGCAAGGCATTGGCGAGGCTTTAGCAAGGCAACTTACAAAGCATTCCCAAAGATACCGTGGCACAAGTTTGGCTCCTTCTTGAGCAGCCCCTGATTCCATATACACTCCCTCCCCTTCCGGATTGCTTCGTCAATCTTGGTTTGGAGCTCGGGGTAATAGGGTCGCAGAGACAGGAGGGAGATGACGACACCGGGAGCACCGTGGCAAAACTGGACCAGCCCCTTGCTGGTGCGGCTGGAGTCTTCGGAGCTGGGCCAGTTCCCGTCGGCTAGCTGCATGTCTAGCAGGCGATCCAGTGGGAGCTCCACACAGGGGGCTAGCTCGGGATCGGTCAGTACCACCTGGGTGATGATGCCAATGTCACCGTGGACAGCGCCAAGATAGCGATGGCCATGCCACTTCCAATTGGGCCCTCGAGTGATGATTGTGTTTGCGATCTCAGTCAGCAGCGGCTCGACAAGGCGACGGCTTTCTGGGACCCAGTGGCGGACCAGGCGCAGCAGGTAGAGGGTGCCGGACCGGCCGTAGAGGTTCTCATCGGGAAACTCGTCGACGCCAACGATCTGGGAGACGGAGGAGATGAACTCGCGGACGTGGCGCAGGTCCTGGGAGATGGCAGCGCGGACGGCCTCCCAGGCGAGCTTCTCATCGCTAATGCCGCAGCCGTGGGAGCCAAGACGCAGATTGTGGCCGCGAGAGCCGGCAATGTAGGCCTGAGCCCATTCCTGGGGCCTCTGGCCGCTGATGACGAGGTCAGGCTGGTGTTTCGACACTTGCAGCAGCAGGTAGGCGGTTCCGGTTGGGCCGCTCCACAGGCCGTGGAGGACCTCGTGGGGGTATCGGCTGCGCGGGGGGTTATTGACCACGATTTCTTCGAGGGCCGCCATCAAATACGCGTCCGTGTCCCCGCGCGAGAGCAGGTGGGGCGACTCCAGCACAATGAAGCGCGAATCCGAGTCAAGCTCCATCATTGTCGTTGTGCGTCCATCCGCCAATCGGTCGATTGAAGGTAACAGGATTCTCTCTGCTCAGTCGTCTTGGTCTCGGCCACGAAGAAGGCCCTGGAGCGATCATGTTCAATCGCTGCCTCAACCTGTCGTCATGGTGCTGCAGACCGCAGATTCCATGAACAGACAGAGTGCGGGGCAATCACCCCACCAAAGGCAGAGGGGGGTTAGGGTTGCCAGCCACTCACCAGCCGGCAACAGGCACGTGTTGGCAGTTGAAGAGATGTCTGGAATGCAGCCAGCTTTGAGTGGTGGGGAATTTGGTTGCATTTTTGCACCGAACTTCCAAAAGTCCCCCGACGGCATTCTCTGCGAGAGATACGAAAACGCAACGTAACCCCCCTGCCAAAGTCAGATTAGCTGCTACCTGACAAAATGCCAAACAACGTCTTTCACTTCGTATCGCGAGTTTCACAAAGGCCCAGCGCTGACAAAAAGCTTCGGCTATCCGGGAAAGCGGGGTGGCGTGCCAATAGGATTGTGGAGAGAAGGAGCATTTTAATTTACCTAGACGACAAGCGGCCTTTTTATAGCTTGGACGTATTCCACCGCCGCCAAGAGAACACGATACGGCTGAGTATAAAAGGCAGATAGATGAAGTCTGATGAGATCGAGTTGAAACACTGGTCCAGACTCAATCAGACTCAATCCACAAAAAACAAAATGCGCTTCGCCAACATCTTCACCCTCGCTCTAGCCTCCGTGGCAACCGCCTCGCCCGCACTCGAGAAGCGGTGCTCACCGGCATACGATCCCGAAGTCAACCACGGCTACTATCCACCCGCGCCGTGCTGGCAGACATTCAACACGGCCTGCCAACCTTTCCTAGCCCAGGGAACCGAGCAGACCATCAACGCCAAACACCGCGTCACCGTTGTGTACGGCGTGTCGGAATACTGTGCGGGAGAAATCGCCGAGGAGCTGGCGCGCGTGGCCGACGGACGCAAGAACTATGGCTGGCTCGAGAAGCATGGACAGCTTACCTATATTAAGGGGGGGATTTTGGTCATTTCCAACATGACGGATGATGCGCTGAATCGGTATGCCAAGCTGACGTATGCGTGAGGAGGGAGGGGGTAAAGAAAAGGTTAAGGAGATAGTAATGAAATGTCGTCAGCAATGATTTGAAGCGAGTTTGTTTCTCATTTGGACATTGTGAGACTTTTTTTTTCTTTATCAGGATGACATTTTTGCAACTGAGAATGTTGTCATAGGTAGGCCTCTCCCTCTTTCCGGGTAAGAAACAAGTCAGCGCGCCTTTCTTATGTCACCCACGTTTCATTCGCTTATTGCAGTGTAATGCTCCGAGCAGGACAGGAGAGGGCAAGACAGGGAAAATCGCCAGGAACAAATACGAACTTTTGGATTCCCGCCGATCGTAAATTCCTACCCTCCTGCCCTCGCTGACGCAGGTCCGCGTGTCCAATCTCACTTTAACTGCACACCTGCACCGTGCCAGTTGCCATTGTGGTGCTGGGCGCCGACCAGCAGAGAGAGACAAAGAACCAGGGATCCCGCTTTCCCTTTCCCGGGTCTCATTTGCCAGCTTGCCAGTGCGAACCGGCCCCGCGACCGTTGCATCCGGGCACTGGGGACTGGAACGGCTGGGCTGGGCGGTGCCTGGCATAGCATAGAGTGGCAAAACATGAACGGATGGGCAAATTAACCGGCCCTATGGGAACCAAAAACACTGCGTCATGACTTTGCCTTTTCGAAAACTGGTTATTCGTAGCACCAACATGTAATACTGGAATCTTCTTTCCCTTGCTGTCTCGCTGCATCATATAATCTGAATTTTTTTGGTCTCTCTCCATGTCTCGGAATGATGTCGAGTCGATTTAGAGTGCAATGCAATGCAATGCATCGACTCAATCAGTCACTCAGTCAATTTTTTAATTTTTTTCCTTTCCAGAGATGATCATCTTGGGAGATGGCATGCAGTTGGACACGGCAGGCGGCAGACGGCAGACGGTATGTAGTCGGACAGGGTAACAGGGACAGGGACAGGAACCGAGACATTCAAGTTCCAGATGACGTCCATGCCAGGGGTTTGTTTGGTAGGCCGGTGGGAGGTGTGCATGAAATTCTCCGTATAGTTTTCCTGCATCCCACTCCAACTCATTTTCTTACTCGGGCCCACAAATCCAACTTCACATTCACAGTGATGTGAGTGGTATTACACAGGTACGCAGGTACACAAGTACGACATGACAGGTACAGATCCCCCTGTGCCCTTCCCTGGCCAGCAGTGCACGCTTACGAATACGGACTGGAACGGAGTACACTTCCTCTCTCGGGGAATATTTGCCACACTGGGATATTCAACGTTTGGATGTTAAAAGCTCTGACCCCTAACTATAACTCGCTACTCTTAACATTTGATGTCGATCTCCAAAGAATATAGACCTAACCCCAGCTTGTAAATTCCTTGTTTTTCTTCAACCTTGCTGGGCTTGCGTTCGGTTTTACCCTTTCTACCCTTGGCGAGTGACGCCATCGTGCCAGACAGACCAGACCGGGTTTTGCCAATGATTGAGCAGAGGCTAGCTAAGCCACGATCTTTGTTGGAGTTTCATTTCACAATGTGACGAAAGGGGGGATTCCCCTGAAAGGCTGGGCGTCTGGTGGTGATGACGATGTTTTGGCTCAGCTTTTTGTCTATAAAGCCAGCGGTTCGGTCGCTGGAAAGTCGAACAGTTGATACAGACAGACCGAACTTCAATCAATACATACGCACTCGTTTTACAAACTACCTACATCAATTCACACATAATTTAATCTCTATCCAAAAATGAAGGCCTTTACCATCGCTCTTGCCCTCGCCGGCTTCGTCGCCGCCCTACCCGCCCAGGTTGAGGAGCGTCAGACTCCCTACACGGCCTGCTCTGGTCTGTACGGCACCTCGCAGTGCTGTGCGACCGACGTGTTGGGTGTTGCCGATTTGGATTGCGCAAACCGTATGTTTAGCCTCCTATCCCTCGCAGAACGTGCAAGACTGGATAAAAAGCTGACTATGTCGTCAAAGCCCCCTCGGTCCCGACTAGTGCCGCCAACTTCCAGACCATTTGCTCGGATGTCGGCCAGCGTGCGCGATGCTGCGTCCTGCCTGTTGTGAGTACTCCTCTCGCGATGTGCCAAAGGAAGACAATGATACTAATTAATCGCATAGCTCGGCCAGGATCTTCTTTGCCAGACCCCCGTTGGTGTCCAGGGTTAGATGGTGCTTTTGACCAGACCCATCGGACCGAATGAGCTACTAGTAACGAGGAGAAGTGTATAAATACTGTATTTTCTGTGATCAGTTCAAGTTATCCTTTGGGGATGTATACACGTACACATACACGAAAGCAACGGTTTGGAGTCACTTAGAGGCAACAAGAACAAGAGCAAGAGCAAATTTATTTTTCCTTACCCTTTACTCCAGCCAGAGACCTGCCTACTGAAGAGTAAGTGACTGTGACGCCCTCTCCATAGGCTTTCAACTTGGAGCTTCAATGTGCCTACCTACTTAACTTAAAGTCCACATTGCCTTAGGTGAGCATTTCATGACATGTCTGCTACTGTGGTTCCAGTCCAAGAACTTACATCAGTGGTGCTAGCACGTGCAAACTACTTCTTCCTCTGCCTGTCCACTTAGCCCCCAACACCCTACCAGGCTTTACAAACTTTAATCGAGCATTGGAGGAATAGCAAAAATCGGAAGTGGGTATAATCCAGTGGCACATGCACGACAGCCGAACCTCTCCACGAACTTTCTTATTCCTACTAAGGGGGTAGGCAGACAGGAAGTTTGATTCCTCATACCTACAATATTCTTTTTGCTTTATATACATGTCCACCATAACGTTAGCAATAGAGAGTGTGATGCACTTTCTTTGCGTGCAAGTTGCCAACAGCCTGCTGTGATCGAGATTGGTCAAAACATGGTCCGAAGGGCCTAGACTGCCGCGACGACTCATACCCGTACTCTCAGCACTAGCGAGTGATCTCTTTGGCGTGACCGTTGTCACCTAGCTCAGACTATTTACCTTCAACAAGGGCGGCGATGATGTCGCCCTCTGATACCTCCACCTCCGGTCCGTACGACACCTTCCATTCAACAATCTCATATACGGCAATACCCAGAGCGAACCGCTCGCGTTTCATGGTGCCGACATTGTGACGCTGAGGCCTGTCCGACCCCATTGGACAGTAGCGGACCTCGGATCCACGCCAGCCGCTGGGATTGATAGTTATTCAGCAGGTCCGAATCGGCAAAGTCGCAGAGTTTGATACGCCATTCCCCGAATACTGGTGCGTTGCGCGTAGAGACATCATCCCAGACGATAACGCAAGTGTGCATGTGCGCAACCCCCTTCGGCAAACTGGACCGCCAGATCCAGTCGGTCTGAACATGGGGAGCATCGTCCGCTGAGGTCCCCTCCGCAATACGATCTCGTAAGCAGCCATGTGGTGCTCGTTTCAAACGTATAGCCCAGGCAGCAGTAGTAGTAGACTCTGTGCCTGTGTCTGCGTCACTCGTAATAGCCGTCGACATTTCGAGTCCGACGTAGTTGAGGATGCCATCGTGCTGTCCAAGAGCCCGGTAGATGCTCACCTCTTTACGCGCCCTCTCGTCCGACTCTTCTGGACCCTTGCCTGGACCGAGGGCCTCACGGCCCTCGCACCAAACTGTTCCACCCTTCAAAACTGACGGGCTGTCGTTGGCGAACCCGGTCTCGCTATCGCTCGATCAAATCATGGCGGGCGGGTGTGAACAGAGAACGTAGGTACCGAATGATGCCGAAGATGTCAGTTGCCTAACTTTGGCGGCGTATGTGAGACTAGGAAAAAAAAAAAAGTCAATCTGGATTCTGGACAGCGACCCAGTCATTGAGCCTTATGAAACCCGTCTATCTTTCTCGTCAATTTTTACTTCTTACTTCTTTCATCCCCATCCCTATCCGATGCAATTATCAATGCATTGAGGACTCCAGTCCCGAGTACATGTACCCTCTGACAACATACGCGGCCTTGATCAAATCCACATATGCCAGGCGCATCACCTACAAGATATGAGACTGCTGCGCATATCACCACTCCTTTTCTCTTTATTGTAGCGAACACTGATGGCTTCAAACCAAGTGGATTTGATGTTTCTTTATATGCGTCCTCTTCTCGATCGCAAGCAAAGCCGAATGGATCAATACCTTACCTACCTACCTAGGGCATGTGTAGTAGGGATAGGGATAGGGTTTATTATCACGGATGCAGAGGGTGGAGTAGAGCGCAAATCAAATCAATGCCCCCAATAATGGCGTTTCATTCTACTGTCTTTGCCCGTAGTGGTATACCTTCCTTTATTTGTAATCTCGCAGGTAAGCTGTTGGCGCCTGGCATTATGCTGTTGTACCAGACCACCTAGACACGGGCGACTATATTAAGTCCAGTCTGGACTTGGGAACGTGAAAAGGCCAGCATGTTTGAACCTAGGTAGGTAACAAACTACCTAGTCAGCCAGTTCAGTCATCAGGAGGCTGAGAGATCGGGTTAGGTTTGGCTAGGTAGTAGGTACCTAGGTAGCTTAAGGTGGGTATTTACGGAGGGCAGAGGAGGGAGGGGTTTGCAGCTGTAAAGATACACACGTCTGACCACTTAAAAGATGTATCTTTGAAGCTGCTGGCCTGCTCCCTTCCGCCTCTGCTCTCCTGCACGTGGACTGACTTGAGCTCTTTATGTTCTACCTCAAAAAACTCCACTCTCCATGTGTAGTTCTGGTCTCGGTGGATTGGACGATCGACTCTACTACGACAATGTGGTGACGCTTGCTTGATTGCGCTATCCTTATTTTATAGACTGGACACAAGAGAGAGTGCTCTGTTGTGGTGATGTTGTCACACGATATGACCAGACATTTGATCAGTTTACCGTTCCGATATAGCACAGTAGCTTAGGTAGGTAGGTAGGTAGGTAGGCTGAAGAACACACAACACGAGCGTCAATCACCTAGTCGTGCTGGCTAGATTTGGGATCATCAATGTCTGGTCATGTCGTACGGGCTGGTCTGGTAACCGTCACACGTTTTCTAGGTCGGTCTAGCTTAGCAATTTTACACCCCTTCTGTGCAGAACTTTTATTCTAGAACCGGCGAGCTAGCAAAAGGTATTATACGATGGGTACCTTAGGTGACTGGCAACCTCGAATAATAAATGGACGGATAGAGTTTTATTATATCAAATAAGATATAATATCGAAACGGACTCTGTCCTTGACTTGACACACATTCTCCTTGATCCTATACATGTGCCCTCCAAGGATATTACGTACGTACTAGTACTTATGGCTCTTTAGGACATGTATGTTTAACCCGGTTTCACATTTACTACAAAACATTGAGCTTCGTGTCCAGACAAGCGGTACCCATCCTACTTACGCTTGTGCATGTGGTGTGGTGCCCGTAGAGATCTTGCGCCGGTTGACAAGTTTCGGGGACAATATTAGGATAACATCCATCTATCGAGTTACATTTGTCCGCCTAGTTTACGGGAGTGTGCCTAGTTTAACGGATGTGGACCGGAGAGTTTAGATGAGTACGTTACTCCCCGGTGGGAGTTGAAGTTTGATCACAAGTTTTTAACCCCGGGAAGCCTGGACCGGAGGGATTGTGGCGATCTGATCTAGATCGTGGAAACACATACAAGATTGGTGATAATTTGGCGATGCTTTTTCCATGTTCAGTACTCCACATTAACAAGGTTTCCGCAAACCTGTAGATCTCAACAGATAATGCACAGGTATTCTTGTCGGATCGAAGGCTGAGATGGAAGTTTACGTATTGTCGGAGGGCAAACTCAAACCGATCAGTTAGTTAATAAACAACGTCGGGCACTCCGTTCTATGTAAATATATCACTTATGTCGCGCGAAAAGGAGTAAACCTCGCAGGATAGGTGGTAGCACCCAACCAAGCAAAAACAATTTGCAGCCTTCCAACGAGGCACTTTTTGCCCGTGTCCCCACACTAAATGGCCAGGTTGCATGTCATATGGGGCGGCATGATTGGCTGTCGGACTTTTTCACGGCGCTTGGAGGTCTCGACCTCCCTGACTGGTCGGCGACGAAGCTTGTCTCCCCAGTTTTTCGAATCCTACATTTGCCACTCCGTGCCACGTTTCCCCGGGCTACACGGAGGACTTTGTACGAGGCAGGGACACGCACATGCTCGTACACTGCCGTACGTTTGGATGCGTTGATGCATGTCTAGAAATTTCATCAGCACAGCGACTTGACATAACTTACGATGCGATATTTTTCTCCGCTGGGGAGTTGTATTGAATGCAGGTGTGTGCGCCACCGGCCCCTTTTCGTCTAGTCATTGCAGATCTTGTGCCCCTCGTTCGTCTTCATTGGGCTCCCGGCCCCTCGGTTGAGTTGGGTGGACACCCGCCGCCTTTCCCGCCTGCATGGTTTTTTTTCGGCTCGTAACAGAACAACCAACCCCCACCACACCCACTTTCCGGAGCGTTCACTGACCAAACGTGGGGCTCCTCGGTGTCAGACACGGCGACATTTCTTCTTTTCTTTTGGAGTGTTGTTGCACAAATGGCACTGCAGGTCCTTTTGTGTGACCGGCTAGGACGGCCCAGAGGCAGCATACATGCATAGGACCCGCGAGGAAGAGATATCGGCAGATCCATTCCTAGGGAGGCCCTTCTACCAGGGTCCAGGGCATCCGGGTTGACGCGATTTGGCCCCCATCGCTGACAGTCAGAAGCTTGCTGCTCTCCCAATCCTTCCTTTGCCAAGTGGACAGCATCTCCCTCCCTGGGCCGGTGAAAACGCACGCAATCTCTGGCATCACAAATCTTGCGCGCCACAGTGTATAGTACGGAGGAGTATTGGCTTGAGAGGAATACGACCAGTTCGCTTCCAACAAAGTTCCATGGTTCTTGGTATCATGGTCTGTGAGTTGAAAAAGAGGAAGGTACCGTTTGCGCGCGCACATCGTTGTCAGTTTTGGGGATGGTTATCGCCGCAGGCTAATTTCCACTGGGCTGGGGTTCTTTGTGTTGGTACCTTTGTGTTGGTGCGTGGAGGCGGCGACACCGGCGGTTGCGGCAGCGGCTGGCGATAGCCGCATCTGATGTTGGCGGATGCATCGAGAAGCGCTTTCTGGACAGGCCTGAGCCTGACAGGTCATTTACGAATACACTAGTTATCTTGCCCTTCTTGCTTGGTGTAGCTCGCCAAGCACACTGACGCGAGCAGCCGCCCACACCCGAGGAGTTGAGCTTGTCGAGGTGTTTTTATGACAACCGCCGAGCTTCCTCCAGAGCAGAGAAGAGAAGCGATGCAACACCGAGTCAGCCACTCTCTAAGCGCAGGACAAGCCTGACTTGGACCAACAGCATCCACCCTTTGCGCCAGAGGCTCGGCCCGTGCAAATGAGCGCCGGTCCACGAGACTAGAGGCCTTGGAAGCACGGTTTCATCGTCTTGTGGTTAGCGTCGCGGGATGAAGCTTAGGTGATTCGGCCGCGCAGCCTTGACTTAACACCGAGAGGGGGACCTTGTGAAATGGGCGTAAAACATGGTCGGTCGGACGCCTTTCATGCGCTATCGTCGACGGGCGTCTACGCAAGACACAAGATCTCTGTAGTAGTTAGTGTAGAACCTTGCAGGGCGAAGATGCGCTGGGAATGGTTCTCGGGAAAGTCGGATTGGCGAGCCGCGAATACCCTAAACCCCTCTGGGCCATGGGGGCATGAAATCGCGAATTGGAAGGATCCAGGGGGCTGTGCGTCGGTTGGCAGCCAAGCACCTTTCTGCCCGCGTATCCAACCTTGCCGGGTTGGGTTTTCTTTCGCTTTTGGATGTTGGTTCCAGAATGCAGCCCGGTCGGCAGATGAGGGGGGAAATGGAAAGGAATCCTCAGCGAAGCGAGCGTCTCCCGCTTCGGAGTGAGGAAAGAGCGGGCTTCGCATGCGCCGCCGACGTGCCACACGCCACCAATTGCAGGGTTGCGGACGACGTGCAGCTTGACATCTCATCGCTCTTTCCCCCACTGCGTCGGATCCACGGGCAAAGGTGACTTTGGGTCGGGCAGGGAAGGTGCTCAAGTGCCGGAATCCTCCGTACTTCTGGCCCCCGTCTTCTTTCTTCTTGTTCCTCTCGCCGTCGCTTTTCACTTTCTCCATCTCCATCCTCTTTCTTGTTCGGCTCACATGGAGCTTGCTGTGCTGCAGCCTTCCCTCCCCAGTGGGTGATTGCTGTCAGGTTACACAACCACCATGAGGCTCCCGCTTTCCGCAGTGGCCTGCGCCGCCCTTCAGGCTGTTGCGTGCGGGGCCGAGCCGGTGCTGGCGCAGCGCCAGGCCGCGACGACAACTTCCGTTTTTGTTCCTCCGACGGCCGTGCCGAAGCCGGGTATCAACAACACCGAGTTCGATTTGTCGCAACATTTTTGTCGCATTTGGAGACACGCGAGCGTTTATGCCGACGGCAAGATTTACGTTGACGGCGGCGAGACATATGTTCCCAAGAACAATGGCACTTTTAACAACACCCCGGAATGGTCATG